>TARA_B110000908_G_scaffold147690_1_pt1 | contig 20035 bp, 18 predicted proteins | sample TARA_B110000908 | Tara Oceans TARA_B110000908 (sample SAMEA4398067) | marine metagenome | biome: Polar Biome; feature: [DCM] deep chlorophyll maximum layer (ENVO:01000326); material: water (ENVO:00002006), including particulate matter (ENVO:01000060) such as... | depth 36 m
AAAAAGCCGATCAATTGAGTTCTGCCCGCACTATCGGATCTTTAGTACACTTCCTCGCCTCAGTGGCTTGACCAAGTTTCAAAAAAGAATGTCGGCCAAAAGAAATCTACACAGGAAGACCTCGCTTAATACCCCCCTAGGCGGTTACAGACATCGCCAATTTAAATAGTGATTCGCAACCGATCACACAAATTAACCGAAGAGGCTAAATCATCGACCCCCTGAGATTAGCGGCTCAATTGGTCAATACTGGAGGTGCTGGATCATTGGGCTTCCCATCCTACCTTGACTTATCACCGCCAACTCGACGGCCATGAAATGGCTGCTGCACGTATGAGTGAAAATGAGCTTCGCATTTTCATGGTATAGGGCATCTAGCAGATCTTGAAAAGATTATTGCCGCTGCCAACGGCCGAACCGGGCAAGCCTACTGATACCGCGCCGAGGTAATAAATTGCCCAAAGGTCTCACACCAGATAATTACAGCGTTGTATTGGGAGACATCCACACCAGCTGGCATCGTTACCAAGAAATTTTCAAAGGTCTTTACATCACCAACTCGAACCATCGAAGGTTTTAGCCGAGTGAAGGCTGATTCGGTCTCGACATACTCTGGCGAAAGATAGAGTTTGTAATCAGGACCCGGGGCGAGGCTGCCGACAAAGGCAATGCTAGAAGCACCGATCGCGACGTCCCCCTCACCCCAATGCAGGGCATCACTGTCAGTCCTATCGCGAGAAAATACGCCACGGTATTCGCTGCTCGCCAATGCCTCGGAGACAATTGCAGTGCCAGGTGATGACGGAGCGATGAGTATGGGTAATGTATAAATACCGGCAGCGACCCCTACCCCCAGAGCCAACAGATGGGACGTAGCTAGTGCAATGAATCGTCGTGCTGTCATGTTGTTCCCTTTTAAACTATTCGGTGTTGATGGTTTAATGACAAATTATCATATGAATACAGCATCTCTAACCCATATATCAACTATAGCTTACTTGTTAGTATCGAGGCCTTAAGGAAAAATTAGCCATTAGACAACACAAATCATGTAAAAACTGCACCGTCGCGTTATTACGATCAGACGGCGCCTTGCCGAGGCAACTATCTTAGAGCGGATCGGGCAAACCTAACAGGAACGATAAACACCCCTCTCTTCGACAATCTACGATAAAATCCTAATTAGCGACTCAAGATTCTAGCTACTGAGTACCGCGCGCAGGGACCAGAGTCTGCGCCTATTTAGTAGCAGTGCTGGCATCACTTTTATTACTAAGCTACTCTATCAGGCTACCATCCATATTAGTTGATCAAATCAAACCCTGAATGAAAAACATCAAATTTATCCTCATTGCCTGCTGTGCTACTCCTTTCGGTTTATTACCGTTATCTTGGTCGCAAGAAATTGGACGCTACCTTGGTAGATTGATGATTACAGTCAACAAAAAAAGACGCCATATAGCCTTGTGTAACTTAAAAGCTTGTTTTCCTGAGCAAACAGAGGCTCAACATCAGTTATTACTCAACAAAGTAGTTGCCGAAGCAGGAAAATGGTTTATGGAATCCGCTTATGTTTGGTTTCGAAGACCAGACTATTTAGTGCAACGTACCTTCGTTAAAAACCCCCAAGTATTGAAAGCGGCCTTTGAGAAAGGCCGGGGGGTTGTTATTGTATTGCCGCACTTAGGAAATTGGGAGATCCTGAATTTCTACGTCCCGCAAAATTACCCTTTCGGCGCTATGTATAAACCTATTAAGTCGAACTTAATGGAAGACATTATTTTTAAAGGGCGCTCTAGAGTGGGAACGAGCATGTTTAGCGCTAACACTCAAGGCGTAAGAAAAGCCTTTAAGCATTTACGTAACGGAAACGTCTTAGCGATTTTGTCAGATCACTTACCTTCAGCTAAAGCCGGTGTCTATGCGCCTTTTTTTGGGATAAATGCTTACACTGGAAAATTGACGCATGCATTGATTAAACATAATCAATCAGAAGTACTAATGGCAACAGTGTTACGCAAATCGAAAGGGCAAGGGTTTGAAATCGAATTTCATGCAGTCGACCAAATGGATACTCAAGACTCTATTGAAGCAGCCAGTAATGTAAACAACGCTATCGAAAAGGTCATTCGACGTACACCTGAGCAATACCAATGGTTTTATAAACGTTTTTCTGGGCAACCCGACGGCATTAAAACTATTTATCAGCAAGGTAACTAATACCGATGTGATTTAGGGAGCATATAACTAGGTCTGCCACATGAACAAAGTTGCAATGCTGTTACTCCTTTATCCTCCGCCACAGATGAAAGCATTCCCGAACATTAACGCTGACACTGCGGGCGTCATTTGCAGTATCTTCAGGACTGGGCGTACTGGGCTTTTTTGATGAAACAACGCTTTTCACTGTATCGTGTTGACGTTATTCACACTCATTTCTGGGTTCCTACGCCATTTTCGGTTGCTCCATAAATACGTATAGGGCTGACCTTTAATGGCCTGCTCTCCGGCTTTAATGTAGCGAGAGAGAATCTCATACCGGTCTTTATCAAAAGGGGGCTGGTCATAGGGTGGAACAGAGAGCTCCTCGAAGCTTACTTCGTAATAGCCTTTGCCTAATCGGTGCATCTTCATATAAATCACAGGATAATTTAGCATTTCGGCAATTTTCTGCGGCCCTATGTGAAAGGCTGCAGCGCGGTTCATAAAATACTGCCAATACTTTTTTTTGTTCACACTCGGTGATTGGTCAGCGGCCATAACAAAACCTCGAAACTCCCTTCTTTTTTTCAGAATTTCCTTTGCGGCTGTGTTGTGTGCAATCACTTTGGCCCCATGCGATTCTCGGGAATGACGCATTAATTCGTCTAGCGGCTGATTGGAGAGCGGCTTGTAGATAACGTCAATAGGGAAGGATAATTTGACGCTTAGCGCAAGGAGAAGCCATTCCCAGTTGCTTTGATGGATGGTCAGTAACAACATTGACTGCTGCTGCTCTATATAGCGATCGAAGATCTCTGGATTACGAAAGGTCACTCGTCGATCGAGCTCTTCGTCTCTCATTGAAAGTGATTTAAGCACTTCAATGAAATTGTCACACAAAAATCGATAGAACGATTTGACCAACTGATTAATCTCATTTTCGCTTTTATCCGGAAACGCCTGGCTGATATTATCTTTAACAACAGCGCGACGATAACGAGCCCCGTAAAAAATTACGGTGTAAAGACAATTAGAAAGAATGTAGAGCAAGCCAAGAGGTAACGCAGCTATGCATTGATATAAAATTTTCATTGGCCCTATTGTAGTGAGTTATTTGAGAATTTATAGGTGTCATGCCGAATTATTGATCCCTTCTTATCAGGGCACCACGGATCTGGACCGTATCAATAGGTTTTTATCAAATCTTTCTATTATCCCAAATAAAAAAACTGACGATCAGTGGTCTTGCCCCAAACCTGTTTCCCAAGACCTCATCTAAGTAAAATCCCTCGCACTCTGTTAAAAATCTACCTTTACGTTTAATCTTCGAAGGCAAAACGCTCGGTTGTCACCGTTGCCTGTGCCGCGGCAGAGTAGCGGGCCCCAGATACGGCGTCTGCGGCAAATTCTGTGTTTAGCTGCACCAGCATATCGGCGGGAATATCAACAGCCGCCGCATTAAAGTTATCTTCCAAGTGCTGACTGTTCGTTGTACCGGGAATTGGCACGGCATTTTTATCCTGGGCGAGTGTCCATGCCAAAGCGAGCTGCGCCACAGTACAGCTTAAGTGTTTTGCATGCCGCCTTACCTTGTCTAACAAAGTTAGATTGGCTGAAAAGTGTGGATCTGTAAAACGCGGAAAACTTCGCCGAAGATCTCCTTTGTGATAGCCATTTGGATCAAGTGGCTTATCCGCCAAATAGCCCCGACCGACCGGAGAGAATGGCACAAAGGTTACCCCTAATTCCCGACAGGTTTCAATAACAGCAATTTCTGGATTACGAGTCATCAGTGAATACTCCGACTGCATAGCGGCGATTGGATGCACTGCGTGAGCTCTGCGGAGCATATCAGCCGACATTTCAGACAAGCCAATCATGCGGATCTTTCCCTGCCGAACGAGGTCGGCGAGCGCGCCTATTGAATCCTCAAGAGGGACATTTGGATCAGGCCTATGCATGTAGTACAAGTCTATAACATCGGTTTTCAGCCGTTTAAGGCTGGCCTCACAGGCGTCTCTTATAGCGTCTGGATGGCCATCAATTCTGCGTTTTCCGTCATTAAAATCTAACACGCACTTACTGGCAAGAACAAACTCATGACGACGACCGCTCAATGCTTCACCAATCAGTTTTTCGTTATTGCCCATCCCATAGATCGTCGCGGTATCCAGAAAATCATAACCAATATCAACCGCTCGACGTAGAAAAGCGACGGCATCGGCGTGATCTTGTGCGGGGCCATAGGCGTGACTAAGACTCATGCAGCCAAGCCCTACTGGGTGCACATCAAATGCGCCTATTCTTCTTCTTTGGACAGTCATACATCTTTCCTTATCGAGCCAGATCGCTGGCTTATTCTGGTTATTTCGTCGCCGCGCTGCTAAGGCAGCGCAGCGGTTATCATGAATAATGAGAGTTCTCTTTAAATGTTCTAATTATTTCAGGTTCTGGATGTGAAGTTCTAGCCGCCTTATTGAAGCTAATCATAATAGATGTCTGGACTTTCAGTATCAACAGTCATTGCAACTCGCCTTACCTAGCGTACAAAAATTAATACAACAGAGGAATACGAAGTCATCGCTGAATGAGCACTATTACTGAGCGTGGGTAATCTCAAGTATGAATACCTGTTTACGGCTAATCATTCTCTTGCCCAATGGTCGTTAACATGGTGAAATCCGCATACAGATTTCACCGGCACTAATAAATACAGCAGAAAAATAATGCAACACCCGTGGCAGAAATGATGAATACGCCGCCACGCACTGCACCCATAAGTACTTTTAGAGGCGAAAATCATGGCGCCAGTAGATCGACCTCTGCCGATATTATATTCCCTGCAACATTGCCCCTATGCAATGCGGGCCCGGTTAGGGATCTTGTTGGCACGGCAATCAGTCTTGATTCGCGCAGTTGTAACCAAAAATAAACCGATAGAGATGTTGGCGGTATCGCCGAAGGGTACCGTGCCGGTACTCATTATTACCCCTGATGAATGTAGCGAAGAGACTAATCCGACGACCACTATTATCGATGAGAGCGTTGATATTATGCTGTGGGCACTGACTTTAAATGACCCGCAGAATTTATTACAGAGAGAAGATCCCGGCAGGCTGAATACCCTGCTCGAACTTATCGAGAGAAACGATAGAGAATTCAAACCCAGCTTGGAAGTCTATAAGTTGGCGAAGCGCTTTCATAAAAACTCTGAAGTGATCGACCGCCAACAGTGCGAAGTTTTTGTCGCCGAATTAGAAAAAAACTTAACAATCGGTTGCTTTTTAATGGGGGATAAACCGAGCCTGGTTGACTATGCTTTGCTACCATTTATCCGTCAATTTGCCCGGGTCGATAGGCGATGGTATCTGCAAGCACCCTACCCCCGATTACGAGACTGGTTAAATCGACACTTACAAACGCCACTCTTTACTAAAGCTATGGCTAAATATCCGCTATGGCTAGATAGTCATAAGAGCTTTCTACTCGGGGATAAATAGAGCATACCCTGCTTGTTACAAGCCTTGTTTATACTGTGCGCTGGTTGATATCTTAACCATTTCATGTAATTGAACGCCTGATTGTTCTACTCCATCCAACAGGTGCTGAAAATGATGCATCAACTGAACTTTATCCAGCTTTTCTTTCGAACCGCTGCCAATATCCGTGAGATCGATAAAAAAATTATCGAATAAATGCGAGAGATCATTCACGGCCTCAATATTCAAAAACTGTTCATGGTTATAGATGCTGGGGTAACCACCCTTTTGCTTATCGACAGCAAATGAAATACCTTTTACATTGGTAATTGATGTGGCCTTTTCACATTTCAGCATACAGCCATCTTCGATACTTGGCTTTTTACAACCGACGGTTTGTTGAAAGAAACACTGGCGGCTCGTCATCATTAAAATAGGATGGTAAATACTGTAAAAAAGGGTGAAGTTTTCTGGACGCTTAATTGAGCGGATTTGTTGTCTATTAATTTCGTTAGAAATAAAAGCGCCTTTACAATCAAGATCTTCTTTTAGCGTTAATAGCGCATAGGAATTGGTAGTATTTAGGAAGGGCCCCGCCACCCAGTCTATACCCATTTCAAATGCTCTATAGGCAATGCCCGTATTATTACTGACAATAGACTTTGGTTGAACTTCTTCGAGTACCTTAACCGCCTCCATATAATCCTTGCCAATGAGCACCGCTGGGAACCAAGGAATGAGCCTCGGATTGTTCAGGAAGATATCAATGTATTTCCGGCTACCCACTTTAAAGCTTTCCGGTAATTTAAAATACACGTCGGCATCCGTCTCATCACACAGATAAAGGTCTTTTAGATCGGCAATTAAGATAGACATGCTTGGTTTCGCGTCGATCTTTGCATGCTGAATTAAAGGTGAAATTTCAACCGTCGGCACAATATCGACTGATCCATTAAGTAGAAAAGCCAGTCTATTTTTAAGCAAAGTTAGTTCTTTAAAAGGAATATTCAACCCTGACTCAAGACCCTCAAAGCTTATGCTTTGAATTAAATAGCCAGAGTTATTAAATGATTTAAACCGCTTTTCAATAGCTGCACTGTCAATAGCCGATTTGTCGGCTGCAATCAGCTTCATACTTGTTTCAACAGTAAAGACCTGTTCATCACTACTGCCATCCTTCGATACGCCGTCAGCGACAACTGCTGTAACGATTAAAGACTCACCCAACTTCCCCGAAAACTTTAAAGACAGTTTTTGCTTTGCTATGCCTAGGTATTTTATTTTTTCTGCAACCTGCTCGCCTATCTGATTTTTTTCATTAGACAGCACCTCTTGTGCCTCTTGGATCTGTACAACCGAGATCGCATTACTGTTTTCATTGGCATGGGTAAAACTATGATCCCGCGGGTTATCGATAAACATCGACTTGGTCATATCACCTTTTAGAAATAGGTTCGTGAAATCTCGATTGAATACCTTATAAAGGTTTGAGTTATCGTCCAGTAGTTTTCCGGTTTCAATGAACCGATCAATCTGTTTTCGCCAGCTATCAACAACAGTGTGAACATACTCCGCACCTTTGATTCGCCCCTCAATCTTTAAAGAATCCACTCCGGCCTCTACCAGTTCAGGGAAGTCAAAATAGGCCGAATTGTCTTTTAGATTTAGCGGGAATTTATTGCCCATAGCTGTGGGTTCATACTCGTCTCGGCAAGCCTGACTGCAGCGCCCACGATTGCCGGAGTTACCTACGCTGACCGAACTTGAATAACATTGACCGGAAAATGCAATACACAAAGCGCCATGAACAAACACTTCCGTTAATACATCGACATCATGAGCAACGGTTGTTAGTGCTTTTATTTCAGTCAGGTTGAGTTCACGGGACAGATTTAGGCGAGAAGCACCTATTTTCGCCAGAAATTTCACTTGACCTTCGTTGTGTGTAGTTAGTTGAGTAGAGGCGTGGATATCCAAGCTTGGGAAATGTTTTTTTACCAGATTAAACAAACCAAGGTCCTGCACGATAATGCCATCAATGCCACTATTTACCAGCTTATTGAGTAGCTTTATCATGCCTGTTAATTCGTGTTCTAAAATCACGACATTCAGCGTTAAAAAGATTTCACAGTCATATTTATGGGCAAGCTTAACAATACCGGTCAGATCATCGAAGGAAAGATTGGCGGCGCGGTTACGAGCATTAAAGGTATCGAGCCCACAATAAACGGCATTGGCCCCAGCAACAATAGCCGCCTTAATCGCATCAACGTCACCGCCTGGAGCTAATAACTCTATCTTTTTGATCATGCAAACCCAATTTAGTCTATAGCAGAAAATTTTGAAAAGTGATGTTATCTGTATCTCCTCACTATTACTATCAGAAGCGTACCCTAAACAAATTTCCTCGAAGCTCTGCGCCAACAACAGGAGCTAGGGGAAAAACTTGGCAGCAACCTGTCCAGGGGCGTCTTAAAAACATCAACAGAGCACCCTGCCCTCAGAATTGACAGCCATTCGAAGTATCAATATCCTCTCAGGTTCGAGCCGAATTTAAAGTAATTTAATCATCACTGCTGGCAGTGGTAAAAAGGAAAGACCCTATGTTATGGGTGACAAACTTAACCATTTTTTGTGTGAGTATGATGGCCGGAGTAGTCGTTGCATCGACTGTAGAAAAGCCCGTGCAATCTAAGGCCACGTCAGCAGGTACCTTTTTACGGCTTGATCCAACGTTTAGTGAAATCGTGCCGATGGATACCGTCCTTGAAAAGGTTGCTGAAGGCTTCAAATTTATCGAAGGTCCAGTGTGGCTGGGAGGCCCTCAAGGTCGACTCTTGTTCAGTGATATACCGGCGAACACAGTCTACAGCTGGTCCGATACAGAGGGCGTGGGCGTGTTCTTAAAGCCTGTAACGGCTGCTAATTCGGACACTGGTGGTACAGGAGGATCGAATGGTCTTGCTCTCGATGCACAAGGCAGACTTATTCTGTGTGAACATGGTAATCGGCGAGTTTCAAGACTTGAGACCGACGGTAGTCGCACAACATTGGCAGATCGCTTTAATGATAGGCGCTTGAATAGTCCCAACGATATTATTTTTCATTCGAGCGGCACAGCCTTTTTCACCGATCCTCCCTATGGGTTAAACGGACAGGATGAAAGTCCCGTAAAAGAACAAGCTCATAATGGCATTTATCGCCTGGATGTTGATGGCACCGTGACCTTGCTCTCGGCAGCACAGACGCGCCCTAACGGTATTGGGTTATCGCCAGACGAGAACACGCTCTATGTCGCAAACTCAGACTGGCCGTTTAGCACGAAATTGATGTCATACCCTATATTGAACGATCTTACGCTGGGGGACGCCACTGTTTTTTTTGACGCCAAGGGGCTGTCGGACCTCGCTTATAGCGGCACAACAGACGGCTTGACCCTTGATCAGTCTGGTAATATTTATGCCTCTGGTCCGGGCGGCGTTATTATTCTCAACAAAAAAGGCCAACATTTAGGGACGATTAAGCTCAAAGAGGTGGCAGCTAATGTCGGCTGGGGTGATGGTGGTAAAACACTGTATATCACTGCCAGCACCAGTCTATATCGCATCAAGCTAACAGCCGAGGGATTAACCTACCGTTCAAATTAGACAGACGGGAGCGGCCAATGCACTAGAAAGAAGTAAGCGTGATCCATACCTGCAACTAGCTTTTTCTATATCAAAAGTATCTCAACACGCCAATGAAGAAATAATATTGCCAGACGACGAATGATGTCTACAATTTTTTGACTCATGTTCAAAATATTTCTGGTAAGGAATTGTTACGTGCTCCTTGCGTTTATATTTCAACCTCGTTAGAGTCTAGCTTGAATTTAGCGTTAGTTTGTACTAGGTCGATGTCCTGCCCCTGCGGTTGGTAACTCGGGTCGGTGACCTCCATGTTAAGCCCTTTGGGTGTATGGAGTTCGCATGATATGTTGTACACATATAGTACTATTGCTTCTACAGATCGCTCGCTGCGACCTGCCGTGGATTCTTATATCCCCTAATATCGTCCGATCTAACCTTCGTCATCATTTTCTCAAACACGGCCTGCCCTTCACTTTTTATTCCTCCATGAGAACCTGGAGGACTGCATTGTGAACAGCGCAGCGTCCCTCTGGCCTTTTGTCGTCTACTTCGTCGCCGTCTTGATGCTGGTCGCAACGATGCTGGGGCTGTCGTATATTTTGGGACAGCGCCGCGCCAATAATGCCACCAATATGCCCTTTGAATCTGGGGTGCTATCGGTAGGTTCGCCACAGATCCATATGTCAGCTGAGTTTTACTTGATCGCTATTTTCTTTGTTATTTTTGATCTTGAAACTGTTTTCATTTTTGCCTGGGCGATCGCTTTTTTTGAACTGGGCTGGTCCGGCTTTATCGCTATCAGTCTGTTTATCTTTATCCTCGGTGTTGCACTGATATACGAGCTGCGCTCCGGCGCCCTCGACTGGGGTATCAAAACCAGAACTGAAATAACACCAGAGGAATCACATTAATGAAGTGGAACCTAACTCGACCAGAAGATGTCATCGCCAGCTCGCCCGGCGGGGCTATTGAGAGTATCGAGGAGCAAGTAAAGCGCAATGTCGCTTTTGCTAAGCTGGAAGACCTAGTCGCATGGGGCCGAGCACATTCGCTATGGCCATTTAATTTTGGCTTATCCTGCTGTTATGTCGAAATGGCTACAGCTTTTACCAGCCGCCACGATATAGCACGCTTTGGTTCAGAGGTCATTCGCGCCACCCCACGTCAGGCTGATTTGATGGTTATCTCCGGCACTGTATTTCGCAAAATGGCGCCGGTTGTACAACACCTTTACGACCAGTTGTTGGAACCACGCTGGATTATCTCTATGGGCTCTTGCGCTAACTCTGGCGGTATGTACGACATCTACAGTGTGGTTCAGGGGGTCGACAAATTTATTCCTGTTGACGTTTATGTCCCCGGTTGCCCACCACGGCCGGAGGCGCTGATGCAGGGTTTAATCATGCTGCAAGACTCGATCGAAAAAGAGCGCAGACCCTTAAGCTGGGTTGCCGGCGACCAACGGATAATCAAGCCCACTATGCCTTCGCAGCGCGATTTACTGCAGCAAGAGCGCAATCAAGCGACCGAGTTGCGCAGCGCCGATGAGGTATAAAAATTCATTACGAAAACGGGACTGACAACCGTTACCGGCAACAACGATCGCAAGCAGAGTTTTATCACCGGCCTTGATTGCCGTTAATTTTAGATCATGGTTTAACGATAACAACAACAAGCCTGACCAGCTCGGGACAAAGTCGATGTTCAATGCTAAGGCAGCAGCTGACGCCAAAATACTGCACAACCCTGCGAATAGCACCGTTGCGGGAGTTGACCACAGCCCAACCGAAGAACTCTATGCCCGCTTTGGCGCAGATAGTTTTGTTGAACAAATTACCGCTGATAAAACACCCACTCTGTGGGTGGAGCGCAACAAATTGATTGATGTGTTGCGTCATCTGAAATCCGAATTTCCAATGCTGCTGGATCTATTTGGCATTGACGAACGTCTGCGTCAGCATAAGCCCGAGGGCTGCGGCGACTTCAGTGTGGTTTATCACTTGATGAGTTTCATACCCTGTGAGGAGATGCGAATAAAGGTTGCCATGTCAATGGCTGATCTGGCGGTGCCAACCGCCGTTAGCATCTGGCCTAACGCCAACTGGTACGAGCGGGAAGCCTGGGACATGTACGGTATCGTCTTTGACGGCCATCCCAACTTGCGGCGCATCCTGTTACCACCGACTTGGCTGGGACATGCCCTGCGCAAAGATCATCCCGCCCGCGCCACAGAAATGGAACCATTTAGTATTGATGCAGAGAAACAACAGCAAGAACAAGAGGCGCTGCTGTTTCGTCCCGAGGACTGGGGTATGCAGCGGGCCACCGAAGACACCGAATTTATGTTCCTCAATCTCGGACCCAACCACCCCTCAGTCCATGGTGTTTTCCGTATTGCGCTGCAACTCGACGGTGAAGTGGTGGTCGACTCAGTTCCCGACATTGGCTACCACCACCGCGGCGCAGAAAAGATGGGGGAAAGACAAACTTGGCACTCATATATTCCCTACACCGACAGGATCGACTACCTCGGTGGCGTAATGAACAATATGGCCTACGTGATGGCCGTTGAGCAATTAGCCGATATCAAAGTTCCAGACCGCGCCAAAGTGATTCGCATCATGTTGGCGGAACTATTTAGGGTCTCTAGCCATCTAGTGTTTTACGGTACTTTTGCCCAGGACGTAGGCCAGATGTCGCCGGTATTTTATATGTTTGCCGACCGTGAAAGGCTGTTTGGCATCATCGAAGCGATTACTGGGGGCCGCATGCATCCGGCGTGGTTTCGAATTGGTGGTGTTGCACAGGACCTGCCCAAAGGCTGGGATCAACTAGTCCGTGAATTCCTCGACTTCATGCCCGCGCGACTGGACCACTACCAAAAGATGGCGATGGACAATAGCATATTAAAACAGCGCACCGTCGGTATTGGTACTTACAGCACGAAGGAGGCTCTAGACTGGGGCATTACCGGTCCCAATCTGCGAGCAACCGGAATGGACTGGGATCTGCGCCGCGACCGACCTTATGGTGGTTATGATCAGTTTGAGTTTGAAATCCCTGTCGGTAACAAAGGCGATAGCTATGACCGGGCAATGGTCCGGGTCGAAGAAATCCGTCAGAGCCTGCACATTATTCGCCAGTGCATGGACAATATGCCGGAGGGACCGTACAAAAGTGACAACCCTTTAACGACACCTCCGCCCAAAGACCGCACATTAAAAGATATAGAGACCCTTATTCATCATTTTTTAAATGTCAGTTGGGGGCCGGTTATTCCAGCTGGAGAAACCTCCTTCCCGATAGAAGCTACCAAGGGTATTAACAACTATCATCTAGTTAGCGACGGCGGCACTACCTCTTATAGGACCCGAATTCGCACTCCTTCATTTCCGGCTCTGCAGCAAATCCCTCTAATCAGCAACGGCCTGATGATCCCCGACCTGATTGCGATACTCGCGAGCATCGATTTTGTGATGGCGGACGTGGACAGATGATACCGATGAATAGCCAACTCATTCCTGTATTAAGCGAAATCGAATTAGCCGAGATCGACGCCGAAATCTCACACGCGCCCTACCGCCCTGCTGTTGCGATCGATGCGCTAAAAATTGTTCAGTCTCATCGTGGCTGGGTGTCTGATGAAAGCCTCAAAGCTATCGCCAGACATCTGCACATGTCGGCGGCAGAACTTGACGGCATCGCCACTTTTTATAATTTAATTTTCCGCCGCCCGGTGGGTGAGAAGGTGATATTACTGTGCAACAGCATCACCTGTTGGATCAAAGGCTATGAGCAAATACAGCAGCTAATTAGCCTGCAACTGCACATTAACTTAGGCGAAACTACCAAAGACAACCAGTACACATTGCTGCCAGTCACTTGCCTGGGCGCCTGTGACAAAGCGCCAGTGATGATGGTTGGCGACGACTTGTATGAAAACCTCAATGAAGACGTTCTCAAAACAATTTTTAGAAACCGAGAGGAAGCCGAGTCATGACCCTGGACCGCCCCCTTACACGTAATGTTAGACCAGACCGCGCTCCTACCGGTCTAGCGGCTTACCAAGCCAATGGGGGTTATCAGGCTCTGCGCATGACGGTAGGGAAAAAATCACCGGCAGATTGTTTACAGATTATCAAAGACTCTAATCTGCGCGGTCGGGGCGGTGCCGGCTTCCCAACCGGAATGAAATGGAGCTTCTTACCGATGGACAACTCCAGCCCCGGCCACAAATACTTAATTTGTAACGCCGATGAAATGGAGCCCGGCACCTTCAAGGACCGTTTGTTAATGGAGTGTGATCCACACCAGCTCATTGAAGGAATGATTTTATCGGCCTATACCATTCAGGCGGATATTGCCTATATTTTTATCCGCTCGGAATATCTAGTGGCGGCAACCTTGTTGCGACAGGCGATCGCCGATTGTTACGCAAAGGGGTTTCTGGGCGATAACATTATGGGCAGCGGTTACAACTTAAATATGCATGTACATGCGAGCGCTGGTCGTTATATCTGCGGAGAGGAAACCGCCCTGATTAGTTCACTCGAAGGTAAGCGGGCCACCCCTCGGGCCAAACCGCCCTTTCCCCAAGTCAGCGGCCTATGGGGGCGCCCCACCATCGTCAACAACGTCGAAACACTGTGTAATATCCATCATATTTTGGAGCACGGCGCCGACTGGTTCCAGTCACTGGGGCTGACAAAAGATGCCGGTACCAAACTCTATGGAGTCAGCGGTCGAGTAAAAAACCCTGGTTGCTGGGAGCTGCCAATGGGCACTCCGATTCGCGAGATTATCATGGAGCATGCCGGTGGCATGGAGGATGGTTATCAATTACGCGGCTTTTTACCAGGAGGAGGCTCCACCGATTTTCTCACCGAACAACATCTGGACCTAGCAATGGACTACGACACCATCGGAAAAGCGGGCAGCCGCATGGGCACCGGTACCATGATAATTCTCGACGACAAAACCTGTCCGGTAGGTTTTGTCAAAAACCTGGTGGAATTTTTTGCCAATGAGTCCTGTGGTTTTTGCACACCCTGCAGGGACGGACTGCCCTGGACCGCCCAGTTATTGGACGATATTGAACGTGGCCAAGGCCAGCCTGAAGACTTACAAACATTGGCCACACAAGTTGATTTTATCGGTGCCATAGGCAATACCCACTGCGCGCTGGCACCAGGAGCGATGGAGCCACTGGCTAGCGGTATGAAATATTTCAAGGAAGATTTCGAACGCCATATCAGCGGCCGTAACTGTCCTTGGTGTGATGGAGGCGCGGAATAATATGCCTACTATCCATATTGACGGACAAAGCTACAACGTAAAAAAAGGCGATAACCTTCTGCAGGCAAGCCTGTCGTTGGGTTTAGATCTACCTTATTTCTGTTGGCATCCGTCAATGGGCTCGATTGGCGCCTGCCGCCAATGCGCAATTGTGCAATATCAGAATGCCGATGATCAGCGCGGGCGAATTGTCATGGGCTGCATGACACCAGTTACCGACGGCGCTATTTTCTCACTGGGCGGCGATAAGGCCAAAACCTTTCGCGCATCAATTGTTGAATCACTGATGCTCAACCATCCGCATGACTGCCCTGTTTGCGCTGAGGGTGGCGAGTGCCATTTGCAAGATATGACGGTAATGGTAGGCCATCGTGACCGTCATTATCGAGGTCTTAAAAACACCCACCGCAATCAATATTTGGGCCCTTTAATTCATCATGAGATGAATCGCTGTATCACCTGTTATCGGTGCACCCGTTATTATCGAGACTATGCCGGCGGCACCGACTTAGCCGCAATGGCGGCCCATGATCATGTTTACTTTGGCCGTCATGAGGACGGTGTATTACAGAGTGAATTCGCCGGTAATCTAATCGAGGTCTGCCCTACTGGTGTATTTACCGATAAACCGCTAGTCCATGAATACACCCGCAAATGGGACCTGCAGTCTGCGCCATCGGTGTGCACCAGCTGCGCTGTAGGCTGCAACACCATGCCCGGTGAGCGCTATGGAAAAATCAAACGAGTCCACAATCGGTTTAATGCCGAGGTTAATGGATACTTCCTTTGCGACCGTGGTCGCTTCGGGGCTACTTTTGTCAACCACCAGCAACGGCTGGATTACGCCGGTCTGCGCGATGACAATGGGCATTATAACGCTATTACTCAGCAGCAAGCTTCGCAACAACTGGCCAACGCCTGCAAGGAAAATGGCGTCGCAGGCATAGGTTCGCCGCGGGCATCAGTAGAAGCCAATTTTCTGTTACGCAAAGTGGTAGGCGCCAATAACTTTTGCCCAGGCTTCAGCAGCGCCGAACAGCCGCTGATCGATCTTGCACTCCGGCTACAACAGCAAACCGCCGCTGCTATTGCCAGCATCGGCCAAATAGAAGCTGCCGATGCGGTGTTTATTCTGGGCGAGGACATAACTCATAGTGCGCCGCGCATAGCACTGGCGTTGCGACGGAGTGTGCGTAACAAGGCCTATACCATGGCGTCAGAATTACATCTTGAACCTTGGCAAGATGCCGCCGTGCGAAACCTAGCCCAAGACCAACTGAGCCCTTTATATATTGCCGCCGTTGCTGATACCCGTCTCGATGATGTTGCCGTTGCCACCTTGCGGCTAGCACCGGACGATATCGCTCGATTAGGCTTCGCCGTTGCCGCCAGTATTACCGGGGAACGCTACCCGCCGTTGGAAGCAGCGTTGCAATCGCAGGTTGAGGCCATCGCTAGCACCCTCAAGCAGTCGCACCGGCCCTTGATTGTCTCGGGTACAAGCTGCGCTAATAGTGCAGTAATGATCGCAGCAGAAAGCATTGCAAATGCATTATGTAGCCCCGCAGATTCCAGCAACAGCGGTCAGTCAGCCATGTTATGCATCACCGTGCCGGAAGCAAACAGTCTTGGACAGGCTATGTTGGCAGGAGCTGAAGCGCCAACGTTGCAAACACTCACGGAGCGCGCTCTAGCCGGTAACATTCGAACACTGCTGATTATGGAGAACGATCTCTATCGGCGAGGCTCAGAAGCAGACATCGAGCGTCTACTAACGCACGTGCCTACCGTTATCACTCTCGACAGCCTGGAGAACCGTACCCTTGATGCCAGCTCGCTAGTACTCCCAGCGGCAAGTTTTGCCGAGACCGAGGGTAGCCTGGTTAGCTTAGAAGGTCGCGCTCAACGTCACTTCCCCGTATTTGTGCCGACAGCACAACGACGTGCCAGCTGGGCTTGGCTATTAGATTGCCTGAAGGCAATGGCACGTCCGGACGCTGCCCAACTGCATCATTTTGATGACATAAGCCAAGCCTGCGCCGCCGAAGTAGCAGCATTGGCCGGTATTACTGCAGCAGCACCCGATCATCTATTTCTAAATGCCGGGGTAAAAATACCGCGACAGCCTCATCGTTATAGCGGTCGCACGGCAATACGCGCAGACGTCTCGGTGCATGAATCCAAACAGCCCGTCGACGAAGAGTCCGCACTGGCATTTACTATGGAAGGACTAAACCAGTTTCAACCGGGCGCTCTACTGCCCTATGTCTGGTCAGCTGGATGGAATTCGAATCAATCGCTGCACAAATTCCAGTCTGAGGTTGGTGGTCCTCTTAAAGGGGGCACCGCCGGTGCCAGTTTATTACGCCCAACCACTACTGTGGGCGCCCGAGCCTCATCGCCAACACTGGAAGCCTTTCAGCCCGCGGAGGAACAGTGGCTGCTAGTGCCTCGACAGCATATTTTTGGTAGCGACGAGCTCAGTGCTCAAAGTCCCGCAATCGCTGAACTGATTGATCCCGCCCGTATCGAAATTAGTCCTGCAGATGCACAGCGTTTGAACGTTAATGACGGTGATGGCTTGCAGATACAGCACAGCGTCACAGCAAGCCCGCCGTCAACTATCAAGTCACCTACAATTCTGGCAACACTGGAAGTCCGTATCAATAACCACATCGTTCACGGCTGTGCCTGCTATAGCGCCGGCTTTGTTGGCACATTTAACCTCACTCCAGGTGATTGGGTGTGGCTGCAAAAAGCTAGCCAATGGGAGCGTCGGCAGGACCCTATCGACACTGCTGCGGTAATCGCTACCGATGCACCAGAAAACGGTGGAGGTCGTCATGTCTGAGCTGGGTACGATTAGCTTCGGGTTGTTTATTATCCTCGCGGCCGTTGGCGGCGCAGCCTTCCTGACCTGGTTTGAACGGCGTCTTTTAGGCGTCTGGCAGGATCGTTACGGCCCCAACCGACTCGGACCGTTTGGCGTTTTCCAGGTACTCGCTGACATGATTAAACTACTCACCAAAGACGATTGGATACCACCGTTTGCAGACCGGGTAGTGTTTGTATTTGCCCCAACAGCTATTGTGGTGGCAATGCTGCTGGGCTTTGCCGTGGTGCCCTTTGGACCCGACTTATACGTGGTCGACTTGAATATTGGCCTGCTGTTTTTCCTCGGTATGACCTCCTTGGCAGTTTATAGCGTGATGCTTGGAGGATTAGCATCGAATAATAAATACGCATTGCTTGGCGGTCTGCGCAGTGCCGCACAAATGATATCCTATGAGGTGTTTATGGGCTTGTCACTGATGGGCGTAGTGATGCTCTCTGGCAGCTTTAGCATGCGGGATATTGTCGAAGCACAGCGCGACCTATGGTTTTGCGTGCCGCAGTTTCTCGGCCTGTTTGTATTCCTGGTGGCTGGTGTCGCCGAGAGCCACCGCCTGCCCTTCGATTTACCAGAAGCTGAACACGAGTTAACGGCGGGCTTTCATACCGAATATGGCGGGATGAAATTTGCCATGTTCATGCTCGGAGAATATTTAGGGCTGATCCTTATTTGCTGCATGATCACCACGCTGTTCTTTGGTGGCTGGCTCGGACTCCCTCTAGTGGAGTCTTGGTTGCCGCCAGTAGTTTGGTTCTGCGGCAAGGTGTTTATCCTAATCTGCTTTTTCATTTTATTGCGTGCCGCCATCCCCAGACCACGTTACGACCAATTGATGTCTCTGGGCTGGAAGTACATGCTGCCGCTAACCTTGTTGAACTTATTAGTGACCGGTGCAATCGCACTGGCCATGGAGGGATAGCGCTGTGTTGAAATCCTTGCGAAGCCAACTCACCACCATTTGGACCATCCTCCAGCACAGTTTCACCAAAGCCGAAACCGTGCAGTACCCTGAGCAAAAGCCGTACCTTGCACCTCGCTATCGAGGTCGCATCGTGCTGACCAAAGATCCAGACGGCGACGAGCGCTGCGTGGCCTGTAACCTCTGTGCCGTGGCCTGTCCAGTGGACTGCATCGCCTTGCAACAGGGCGTGCGCAAGGACGGCCGTTGGTATCCAGAATTTTTTCGGATCAATTTCTCCCGCTGCATCATGTGCGGCATGTGTGAAGAGGCCTGCCCGACTAACGCGATTCAGTTAACGCCAGATTTTGAAATGTGCGAGTACGACCGGCAAAACATGGTCTATGAAAAAGAACATTTGCAAATTGACGGTACTGGTAAGTACCACGACTACAACTTTTACCGGGTCTCTGGCCTTGCTATCGACGGCAAAGACAAAGGTCAGGCCAGAAACGAAGCCGAACCCATTGACGTTAAGAGTTTGTTGCCATGATAGAAATTCTTTTCTACATTGCTGCCCTTGTCGCCGTATCAGCGACCATGCTGGCCTTAAGCCGAGCCAATGCGGCACACGCGTTGATTTATCTAATTGTCTCGCTACTGGCTGTAGCAGTGATTTTTTTCCTACTGGGAGCACCCTTCGCTGCAGCATTGGAGGTACTGATTTACGCAGGTGCGATCATGGTGTTGTTTGTTTTTGTCATTATGATGTTGAACCTTGGTGAATCTGGTGAAACCCGAGAACGGCAGTGGCTGAGCGCCAGTAATTGGTTAATACCAGGAATCATGGCTGCCCTGTTATTTATAGAACTGCTAGTTGCTTTAAAACTGTCGCTCGCAGCGGTTGGTCCCAACGTTGCTGTGTCGCCGAAGGTCGTTGGCCTTACCTTGTTTGGGCCCTATGTATTAGCAGTAGAAATTGCATCGATGTTATTGCTGGCAGGACTGGTTGGCGCCTACCATCTGGGACGGCGCTTTCTGGTCCGACCCGGAAAGCGTTTTAGCACTCGCGGCAATAGCGTAGAAAACGACTCAAGTATTAACGGAGACAACAACCGATGAGCGGCCTGTCAATTCCACTTGAACACGTTCTGGCTCTGGCAACACTGCTGTTTTGCCTCGGGTTGCTGGGCTTGATGCTACGCCGCAATATTATTTTTATGCTGATGTCACTGGAAGTAATGCTCAACGCTGCGGCGCTGGCTTTTATTGCGGCAGGGGCTCACTGGGGTCAGGCCGATGGTCAGATTATCTTCCTGTTAATTCTCAGCGTCGCTGCCGCAGAAGTTGCAGTTGGGCTGGGACTGGTACTACAGATCCAGCGACGTTTTAAAACGTTGGATATGGACACCGCCAACCGGATGCGAGGCTGATATGGACGCACTGGCAGCCAACATACTTTGGCTTATTCCCACTCTACCGCTACTTAGCGCAGCGCTATTGATGGTAACGATGGGGCGTTTGAATAACTCTTTAGTCACGTTATTAGGGGCTGGCTCGGTTGGCCTTGCCGCGCTGTGTGTAGCCATCGTCGGCAGTGCATTCCTACAAGATGGTCAAATTCGCCAAGTCACCCTCT
>TARA_B110000908_G_scaffold12166_1_pt1 | contig 20015 bp, 11 predicted proteins | sample TARA_B110000908 | Tara Oceans TARA_B110000908 (sample SAMEA4398067) | marine metagenome | biome: Polar Biome; feature: [DCM] deep chlorophyll maximum layer (ENVO:01000326); material: water (ENVO:00002006), including particulate matter (ENVO:01000060) such as... | depth 36 m
TACCACGTTCTCCAACGGAGAAATTCATTCCAGCCCAGGGAAAAGGCCGCGCCTGCATCCCTGGGTTCATGGTAAAGAACCGCATGTTGGCTGAAGGCCAACTTCATCCGTGCACAACCGTTGTCTCCGCATGAGTCTAGCCTTCAGCCAGAAAAATTCTTTCCTATGATTTCCCGGGGTTGCACTCCTACGTCATTTACCCCGGGCTGATATCAATATGGCCTTCAGCCATGTAAAACATGTTAGACTGGCGAAAACACCCTTAGCTTAGTACCATTCCGGACTAACTCCCCTCCCCTTTGATAGAGACCACTACTTTGTGATAAAGCAGCTGGTGGGAAGCCCTTCAGCGTTGATCAAGTTTGCTTTAGTAGGATCGCTTTTCCAAGCATAGCGCGCTTGGGTGGGTTTGCTCACTTGTTTGCTGCTGACTACAATTTTTTGACCTGCGATTTTTGCTTCGGCTGGTTTCCATTGATTGTCTGCACCGGCGAGTTCAAATGAACCGAGCGGTTTGCCGTCACGTGATTTTAATCCGACAGCATAGTCGAGGCTGACTTCAATAGCATTGCCTTTAACAGCATGAGACTTGTAGAGCGGGCCGGAGACGATGACGTCTTTCATGCCGTAGTCCTGCTTGAATGCCCAACGTGCGAGTCGCTGACCGACGTCTTTTTTATTCCCGGGGTGAATATTGGTTGGGTGACCGATTTCGTTAATGGTCGCCATGCCGACGTGGCCGGTTTTGGAATTGCTGTCGTCGAGCAAGCGACGCATTTCATCCTGCACTTCTACCCAATCAGGATGGTTTTTTCCACCTCTGGTAAAGTTAGCGAGCTGCACGTAGTAGAAAGAAAGGTTTGAGTCCCATTGCTTGCGCCAGTCCTGGATCAGGCATTCAAGGAGTTCGCCGTAGTTCTTGGCTTGCTCGCCGTGGGCATTGGATTCCCCTTGGTACCAGATGGCACCGCGCGCGCCGTAGCCTGCGATAGGTGCGATCATGCCATTATAGATGGCAGAGGACATGCTGGAATTGAGGGCTGGATGTTGAGGGGATCTTGGGTGACGCGGGCGTCTTCCTTTTTTCTCTGTCTGCCATTTTGCATCAGCCACTTTCCATTTTTTCACTTGTGCCTCGTAACTTTTTTTTGCTTTTTCGGGGTCGTAGTTTTTGATGGCTGCCGCTTTTTGGGCGAGCATGGATTTTGCTTCGGGACACGCTTTCAGAGCTGCATCGCTAACAAATGACTGCACGGGTTTCCCTCCCCATGAGCATTCGATGATACCGACAGGAACATTGAGTTTTTTCCGCAGTGCCTTGGCAAACTCATACCCGACGGCTGTGAAACTACCCGTGTTCTCGGGCTTGGTGGCTTTCCAAGAACCTGCGAAGTCGCTGACGGGTTTGATGGCTGTGATGTTACCTGAGATGTAGATGCGGAGCAGGTCATCATTGTCTGTGGCGATGGAGTCTTTACTGGTCGTGTTAGAGATTCTCCACTCCATGTTGGACTGGCCGCTTGCGAGCCAGACTTCCCCGACGAGAACATCGTTGATTTGTTTTTTGTCCTGACCTGCTTCGATAGTGAGGACCGCACCTTTTTTAGAGGCTTTGAGTCCTTTGAACTCAACGGACCATTTTCCAGCCTTATCAGTTTTGGCCGTTTGTTTCTTACCTGCGAAGCTGACTTTCACTTCCTGGTTGGCATCCGCACTGCCCCAAATTTTGGCTCCGGTTTCTTGTTGGAGCACCATTTTGTCTGAGAAGAATGCCGGCATCTTGATCTCTGCCATGGCTAACGGTGCCAATGAGGACAATGAGGACAAAGCGATAAAGAGGCTACTTGTCCAAAGGGACTGATTGGTAAAACGTATCATGATATTGGTGTTTGGTATTAGGTATTTTTTGTTGGGAGGTATTTTCTGTTGAATTGAGAATAAGGAGAGAACGATGTGGCTTCGCCTACTAATGCTTTGTTTCTTAAGCACATCAACATATTACGCCGCGTAGATTTTTTTCTTTCGTGTGAAACAGCGTGAGGAACCTTCTCAAATCGCATTACCGGCTACTCACCGGATTTACTCACGGGTTGTCCACCGAGAGGTAGGGTGTGAGCCTTGATATGGGCTAGGCGTTTTTTGGCGAGAGCCTGCATTTCCTGAACTTTCTCAGGGTATTTGCGACTAAGGTCGGTGAGCTCCTCGTCTTCATTAGCAAGATTGAACAGGACAGGTCCTGTTCCAGTTCCTGAATTGGTGTCGTTCGGCAGTTCGGCGTTTTCACGGTTGAGGAAGAGTTTCCAGTTGCCTACGCGAATGGCATGGAAGCCGGTTTTTCCATGCCAGTAGAGAAGGTCCTTGCGTGGGTGAACTGCGCCTTTTTTTCCTGTGAGTGTATCCAGAACATTGACACCGTCGATGACCGGACTGTTTTTGCTGACAGACTTCAGATCGATACCGCAGGCGTGACTCAGTGTGGGCAGAAAATCGATGGCACCGATGAGTTGGTTACTTTCTTTTCCGGCCGGAATGACACCCGGCCAACGGATGATGCAGGGGACGCGAGTGCCCCCTTCCAAGCTGCTCCATTTTTTGCCACGGTAGGGGTTGGCCTGGGCCATCTGTCCACCCTGCGGTCCGTTGTCGGATAAAAAAATGACGATCGTATTTTGGACGAGTTTCTCGGTTTTCAAGGTGTTGAGGATATCGCCGATCCGGTGGTCCAGCTCTTCGACGACATCGCCGTAATCGCGTATTCTCCCCTTAATCCCCTCCCCTCCAAAGGCGGACTTACCTTTCCAGTCGGGATGCGCCTGCACGGGAAAATGGGGTGCGGTGAATGGAAGGTAGAGAAAGAAGGGTTTGCTTTTGTTAGTCTTGATAAAACGAACCGCCTCAGTGGTGAACTGCTCAGTGAGCAAACGGTTCTCGAAGGGTTTTTCCACCACTTCGTCACCGCGCCAGATCGTCTTGGTCTGGTTGTTGCTTTTGTTGATGTAGTAGGTGGTATCAAACCCTTGGCGGTGGGGGCGCAGCGGTTCGCTATCGCCGAGGTGCCATTTACCGATGAGCCCGGTGGTGTAGCCTTTGGTTTTAAAGACCTCAGCGATGGTCAGGGCTTTGGGATTGAGTCCCTGTTTTGTGCTAATCAAGTATCCCACGACGCCTTGGGTCCAGCCAAGTCGGCTCGGGTAGGCGCCGGTTAGTAACGCCATGCGGGAAGGTGTGCAGACGGTGGAGCCTGAGTAGAAACTAGTTAGCCGGATGCCTTCCTTGGCCAGTTGGTCGAGAACCGGCGTCTTGATTTTCGGGTGACCGTAGCAACCAAGATCGTTGTAGCCCAAGTCGTCGGCCATGATCAGGATGATGTTTGGAGGACGGTCCTCTGCGGAGGCGGGTGATACCAACACAGAAAGAGTAAGTAAGGATAGAAAACGAGCTATGATCGTGCTGCTAGTCATAATGGATATTCTATTTTTTCAGAGAGGGGGGGGTGATTATTTTTTGTCCGAAACTCGGCTTTCGATGGCTCGAGTGACGGCGTTGGCCACGGCATTACCCAGGACAGCTTGGAGTTCGCTACTCCAGAAATGGACGTCGCTCCCCTGTCGCCATTTTTCCATCGCCTTGGATTTGGAAATGGAAATCGTTTGATGAAGTCCGTTTACTAGGATTTCCGGATGTTGGCTAATGACCTCCATCGCTGCTTTATTATAGACGGCGGCCTCCCCCTTGCGGCGGGCATACGGGCCGCGACTATTATTAGGAACCGGGGTGGTCTCACACCAGATCAATGTGGCACCGGTCTTTTTCATGATCGCGATTTCCTTCTCCAGGTTCTTTTTATAATCATCAATGGGTAGTTGGTGTTTCCCCCAGGTATCATTTACCTCGTCGTAAGCTTGTTTCAGATCGTGAAGGCCGTGGTTAAACTGAATGACGTCCCAGTGCAGGCCTTTCTGCGTGTAGTCGCCGAGCCAAAGTTCCATGGCACTGACGCCACGATCCGACGGACCGCCATTGCCCTCGACCCGGTAGTAGTTCGCCTTGCCTGCGAGTGCGGTCTTGGCAGCCTGGTGGTAGTTCATGCTAATCGAATCGCCGACGACTAGGACGCGGGGCAGTTTCGGCTCGTCCAGAGTGCGCGGGTCCGAAAGCGGGTAAATCTCCGCGCTGTCCAAGACAAACCTACTGTCAATTTCCTTACCACGAACGGTTGACTCCCAAAAGCCGCTGCCGAGGTCGTCAGCGGTGGTGGCAGAAAAAATACGGATCTCGTTTCTGCGTCGTGACAATGAAACTTTAACCACTTTACCATCGATCTTAATAGTTCCGCTGCGAAAATTTTTCGGATCTGGATCGGGAGTGAACCAGCCCACCAGACTGGTGCGATCCTTCGACATGCCGGTGACTTTTTCTGAACCGGTCAGCACGTTGGCCGTCTTGATTAAAAAGGGTTCCCCCTTTGCTGCGGCCTCCGCCTGGGCGGCGTTTAGCATTTGAAATCGAGTCACCACCGGGCCTTTGATCCCCTTAAAATCACTCTGTAGAGCGACTTTGGTAAATTGAGTTTGATCGGTCCAATAAACGGTGTGTCTGGACTTACCTTCATTGGTTTGAGGGTCCAATACGGTTTCTTTTAAAAGCTCGAAATTCTTGTTTTCTAGATTCGCCTTAAAAATCTTCCCCCGTGCATCATTGAGGTCTTCAACGATGGCCGCCTGCCCGAAGGCTGTGATGAGCAGCATCGCTGTCAGACTGCTGGTGTTCTTATAATTCATAATTATTGATTACCTTCTATTGGCTTGCCTGCTTCATCTAACGTGCAGAGGTTACCAAGCGGTATTACCCCGATCCTACATCGGGAACCAGAAGAAATAAACCTCCGAAAGAGACAGCAAGAAGAGAGAGGTCTATAGTAAAAAAGCCGTCCCTCCCTCCCCAAGAATCCCTTAAACACAAAAAAGAGAGTTCCGGCGGAAGGAAGGATAGCAAATTTTTCTTCTACTGCATCACCAGCAGGTTGACTCGATGGCGGTTCCGGTGAGAACAAAACTGGCAACCGCAGCGAGTAGAAGTGAAAGTTGCAGTAATTGCGCGAATCACAATAATTTTTGTGTATTGCTACTGGCCCCTTTTATGGACAGGATTAAAACCAAGCATTTGATCCCCCTGCATCACAGCCATACCTATTACAGCGTCACTGTAAGTAAACCGTCGTAGTGAAGCCCCTACGACCCCTGTTCACTGAACCATTCTCCGTTCTGGCTCAATAATTCGTGCCAGATCTTTTCTGTAGCCTCGTAGTCCAGTTTCGTATCAAAGCTCATACTCAGATTGAGCCTTCCTACTTCGTCACCGATGGCGTTGATAATCGCCTCGTTGATCTCGTGACCGTATTCTTTGGAAGCTTCACCGGCATCTTCCCCAAGGGCGAGTCGCCCACCTGAACCGGCGTCATACTGTCGGTCGAGCAGCGACATATCGATGCTCTCGGGATGGATGGCGAGGAGTTGGGAAATTTCATATTTCCCCGCGTGATCACCTTCATACAGTCCCTCGACCCATTCCGGATCACTCTTGACGGTAACTGGTAATCCCGTCGCAGAGGTAAAGGCAGCGGCCGTAGTACGGAGATCGTTCTGACTACCTCCAGAATGCCCGCTGACGACAACGACGGCACGAAAACCTGCGTTGTAGAAAGCTCGAAGCTGATAAAGAAAATGATAGCAAACTACCCCGGGCGGCATGGCCCCGAGCCGAGGATTGGTTTCTCCTACAACTTCGTCAAGCCATGGGCGGTGGAAACCACATTCGTGAATGTGATAACCTTGGGTCGGAGCGACCACACCACCGAAGCGCCGTGCAGCCTCATCGCAGTAGTAATCGGCCTTCAGGGTATCGAGCCCGAAGGGTGCAATATGACCGTGTGGTTCACAGAGGCCGATGGGCAGGTAGATAACGGGGCAGGATTCTAACCGAGAGATAAAGTCGTCAGGGCGAAGGTGTTCCCAGCGGACGGTGGTAGGTGCAGACATGGAGGTGAATGAGTTAACAGGATGAGATACTAAAACACCTTCGATCCGTAAAAGTTTCGGATCCAGCGGTGGTGGTGGCGAAGTTCTTGGAAGGCCTCGTCGCTGATAGCAGGCTCCCCCAGGGCTTGGATATTTTCCTCGGCAAAACGGCGGATATGCATCGATGAGAGTGCCGTAGTCACCCCTGGATGCTTGAGCACATACTTGAGCGCAAGTGCAGCGAGACTGCCCGCTTCCTCAGGGATGAACTGACGCAGGGCATCAACACGCTCGATATAGGTTTCACGTGGCCCCTGATCGAAGTAGTTCGATCGGAAGTCACCCTCGCCAAACTCGCTGTCCATACTGACTGTTCCAGTCAGACCACCCTCATCAAGAACGCAGCGCGCAAGAACAGCCACATCATTTTTCTGGCACAGAGGAATGAGACAATCTAGGGGATAGGGGTCGAAAATATTGAAGATGGTTTGCACCGAATCGATGCGCCCACTCATCACTAGGGGTAGACCGATATCGTGACGGCAATCCGGCAAAGAAATGCCCAGTGCCTTTATTTTACCTTGCTCCTTGAGTGCTTCCAGCTCGTCGAGCCAGTAGCCTTCAACGCCCCAATTTGCCCAATAAATGTGCATCTGATAGAGATCGATGCAGTCCACTCCCAGTTCGCGAAGGGAATCCTCTGCCTCGCGGGTGATGTGACCACGGGGAAAAGATTCTTCAACCGATACTGGACGTCCCCACTGAAGATCTGGCCCAATACACTCGGCCTTACTCGCAATGAACGGCGCCGCGCCGTCCCAGCTTTTCAGAGCACGACCGATGATGGCCTCTGACTCGCCGTAATGACGGGCGGTATCGACGAAATTAACGCCCTGCTCCCAGCAGTAGTGGATCGCCCCGATAGCCTCAGATTCACTGAATTCACCGAAGACGCCCTTGAGGCCGAAGGCTCCGAAGCCTAGGCGGGATACTGGGGTGTCGAGTTTTGGAAATGGATTGGTTAGCATAAATTGGTATTTTGATATTTTTTGTTAGAAGGCGTCATAAGCGATCTGGTGAGGTTGGACCCCGAGTTGGTTAAGCATTTTTTTACATGCGTCAATCATCATCGGAGGGCCACAAAGGTAGAACTCGACGGATTGTAGGGCCGGATGTCCTTCAAGATGGTTCTTCAGAACGACATCGTGAATGAAGCCGGTCTTGCCCTGCCAGTCGTCCTCGGGAAGTGGCGAGGAAAGGGCAAGATTGAAGGAAAAATTATCGTTCTCTTTTTCAAGTCGCTCAAAGAAATCCGCGTAAAAAATCTCCTGCCTGGAGCGTGCCCCATACCAAAAGCTGACCCTGCGAGCCGATTGTTCATTTTCCAACAGATGGCTGAGATGAGCCCGCAGCGGAGCCATGCCAGCGCCGCCACCGATGTAGACCATTTCCTTGTGAGTGGGTTTGATGTGGAAATCGCCGAAAGGACCGATGGCATTGACCGTGTCACCTTCTTTCAAGGAGTAGAAATAACTTGAGCCAACACCCGGCAGGCAGTCCTGCCCGGAGGGTGGTGTGGCGATACGGACGTTGAGTTTGATTACGCCGTCCTTGATCGGATTGTTCGCTAGCGAATAGTTGTTGAGCCTTCCCTCTTCTTTGTGCTGGGCTGTCAGATCAAAGATATGCTGGTTCTCCCAGACCGTTGCATAAGGTTCGGGGATGTCGAAATCTCGGAACGCAATCTGCTCGTAAGTAGGGATTCTAAACTGCATGTAGTCACCCGGGGTGAACTCAATCTCCCCATCGACATACTCCAGTGTTATCTCGCGGATGAATGTGGAGACACTCTTGCTGGAAACAACGCGAAGCTGAAAATCCTTTTGCTCGCGAGCTCCGACTCCGCCGGCACGTTCGACGTTAACCCGGATGCGCCCCTGCTGTTCCTCGGCGGGATAGGTCGCGAGCCCCCGGCAGATCGGCGTGCGTGCCGGTGAGCCGTCGGTAAGATTGAAACGTCCATTGTGCTTGGGACACTCGATAAGTTTACCCTTCACCAGCCCTCCGGCAAGGTGGGTATTGCCGTGAGTGCAGACACCATCGGTGGCATAGAGCGTCCCTTCATCATCACGGTAAACCGCAAATGTTTTGTTAGAATAATCGAGTCGAATGACATCTTCATTACCCAGTTCCTCCGCTGCACACACTTCTAACCAGCCATCGGCATCAGGCTGTAATTCTGTGTTACCCGATTTTTGATTCTGGACCTCGGGAGGATCTGGCAAGCGCCGCTTGACGTGGTAGGCAGGGTCTTTGACTTGTTTGAAAAGCGTGGGAATGATTTCCTTCCAACAGGAAAAAAGCGAAGGGTAAGGCTCTGGGCAGTCACCCTTGATCAGCGCGTGCAGACGAGGCGCCGCGTGGTAGGGAACCAGCGGGAACATGTGGTGCTCCACATGATAGTTCATGTTCCAGTAGAGGAACCGGTTGATGAGGTTGGTATTGAACGTGCGAGAGTTCAGTCGGTGATCGAGGACATTTTCAGCCATGCCCGTGTGCTGCGTCAGCCCGTAGATAATCATCAGCCAGCTACCCACTAAGTTTGGAAGTCCGATAAAAAGTAGGGGTAGGATACTATGGGAGGTGAAGCAGAGGGCAATCACACCGAGGTAAATGACGACATACATCCGCGCTCTGTTGAAAACTCTGGAGTGCTCAGATACGGGGACAAACTGTGATTCGTCCTCGGCCATTTTACCGAAGGAATGCATGATAATTCGTTTAAAATACTTGGGATATCCCTTTATATTAAAAACCGCAAGGCACAGGCTTAGGATATCGGGTGGTCGGGGTGCAGGTATCTCTGGGTCACGCCCCACAATGATGGTATCACTGTGATGACGGTTGTGGGACCAGCGCCAGACGATAGACTCCCGCATCACCATGAAGGAAGCGACCTCATACAGAGCATTATTCATCCAGTCCGTCTTAAATGCGGTGCCGTGGCTCGATTCATGCCAGCGAGAATCCGAAGTCGAGGCATAAAGCGTGGCGTAAACCAAGTAGGGTAACACCACCCACCAACTCCCCCACAGAATGAGGGTGAGGTAGGCAAAACCTAAGATTAACCCAAACCAGATAATCGTGTCCCGGATGGCCGGTCCATTACGCCGAACTAACAACTGGCGCATCTCCGTGCGAGATACAGCACACTGGTACCAGTCCGCCTCCGCCAAGCCAAGCGCGATCGCTTTGTCGGAGTTCTCATGGTTCAGGCTGTAATCACTTAACGGCGAGAACGCATCAGGAAATGTATGGGACTCGGGTGTAGCCATGGCTCTATTGAATGTGGGGTTAACCTCTTTAAACTTTTTTAATCTCTTAGATCCACCTGACGCATTAAGCGATCAGTGGCTTGATAGGCTTCTTCAACCCACTCGACAATGCGTTCGGGATCAGGGGAATACTCGAGTTCGATGGAAACAACGCCGTCAATATTCAGCTCTTTGATCGCCTGAAGATACGGTGCGAACTTGACCACACCTCGACCAGGAGGAAGATCACCATGAACCATGCCATCGCAATCACTGATGTGAACATGAATAGCCTGCCCCGCAAGTTTACAGACTTCTTCTGGACCGGTATCGGCAAGCACCAGATGAGAAATATCAATATTGGCTCGTACGCGTGGGTGGTCGCACTCGGTGATGAATCGTGACATCTCATTGATGTTGCTAAGCAGACTGAGACGGAAAGGCTCCAATTCCAGAGCGATATCCACTCCTTTGCCCTCAGCATAGTCGCCGAGAATGCGACACGACTCAATCGCCCAGCGCCACTGTTCTTCGGGAGGAATGACTTCGCGTTGCCAGATGTATTCGCCCAAAACAAGTAAGATGTTTCCAGCTCCCCATTCTGCGGCGAGATCGATAAATTCTTTACACCGCTCAATGTGGTACTCGCGCACAGGATCATTAAAATCGATTAAGCCAATGGCCACAACAGGCAGTGAAGTAACAGGCAGGTTATTTTCGGAACAGTATTTCCCGATAGCCTCTCGTTCAGAAGCTTCCAAGGATGATGGTTCGGTGAAGATATCAACGCAGTCAAAACCGATCCGTGAAATGTGTTTCAGTCCGGTTAGCGTGTCTACTCCTGCCTGCGAAAAGGCACTGTTAATGATTCCTAGTTTCATAATTTTTTGTTTAAGGGGATATTTAAGGGGTTGCTTCTGTTATTTCTGTTAGTTTGATCGGACGTTTTTCTTGTGAGCTGCGCACGGCAGCCTCTAATAGAGCCATAGTCCGAAGATTATCTGCGGCACCAATGCTCGGAAGACGTTTTTGAGCCAGTGCATCCAGCAGTTCCATCATGGTTCCACCGAAGGCATCTGGAAACCAGCTACCCTCAAGTTCGGCATGAGAAAAGGCGTCGTCGCCCTTGCTGGCATAACGAAGTTTTGAAGGACTTGTGTAGGGGTCCTGACACCAACCAACCTCACCAATGGCGATACCATCCAAACCTTCAATCCGGTATTCGATCCGGATGTCACCGGGGCAGCCCTCCTGGGCAGGCCCCGTCCATACATCATCGATAATCACGGCGCGTAAGCCGGAAGCGTATTCAAGGATACTGGTGCAAATTCCGTCCTGGTGTTCAAATTCGGTCCGAGGATCTGGTCGTGTGCTGCAATAGATCGACTCTGGATCTCCTAACCAATACCTCATGCAATCAAGGTGGTGGATTGACATGATTTTCAACGTCGCACTTTTCATCTCCGCTTGCCACGGCTGCCAGTGGGGAATGCCACGCATGTCGATGGTAGCAAATACGGGATCTCCCAATTTACCTTCGGTGAGAAGTTTCTGAGTAGCGGCAACTGAGGGGTCAAACCGCATGTTCTGGTTCACGGCGAGCACAATCCCCGCTTCCTCACAAGCCCGAGCAACGGCACAGGCCTCGGCGTAGTCCAGAGCGAGCGGTTTCTGCGCAAGGATGCCCTTAACCGTGCCACGCTCACAGGCCTGCCGGATTAACTCGGGCTGCTGACCTGGGGGCACAGCGATATCAAGGACCTCAATCTCTGGGTCATCTAACAACGCCTCGTAGAATTCGTAAACCACTTCGATGCCGTGGTTGTCCGCGACCTTTTGAGCATTTTTCAATGTCCGGGATGCAATGGCTACCGGATTCAGCCCTAGTCGACGATAAGAGACGAGGTGGCAGTCATTGACAATGAAGCCACTGCCAAGGATGCCGATGCGTGTAGAATGAGTTAGTTTCATCGAGAATGTTATGGTTGAGTTGAAAAAGCGTAGATTGTCGTATTCCGGCTTGGCGATCCAGGATGAACCACGATATCTCCGAAGCCTTTGGCCGTGGTGGGGCCGATCGCATTGGGATATCCCTGACATTCCAGACAAAGCCCGCCAAAGGTCGAGTAAGACCTCCCTGACTTACCCGTTAGACTACCATCAAGCGCCACTGCGCCGTACATTTGCAAGCAGCTGTTCGTGGTAGAGACATCCAGAACACGTCCGCTGGCGAAGTCGCGAAGCTGCGCTACTGCACGGCATTGATCGGTCTCACCGAACCAGTAAAGGTCACCGTGTTTCTGCCAGACGTTATGAATCGCATCGCCAACACGTTTCATCTCTCGAAAATCAGCGGCCTGTCCGTCAACGGATTGCGGCTCATCTAACAAAGTCATTTTCTCATCCGACTGAAATATCGTATCACTATCGATCCGCAAATGGTGATCCAGGATGTTCCCCTCCCCCTCTCCGCCAAGATTAAAATAAGAGTGATGCGTCAGACTCACGGGAGTGGCGCGGTTGGAACTTACTTCTGTTTCAAATACAAACTCATTGGCGGCTGTCACCGTGTAGGTCACGGCTAGATCCACATCTCCAGGATAACCGTTCTCACCATCCGGGCTGTGATATTTCAGGCGTAACGATGGTGAACCATCAGCGCGTGTGATCACTTCAGCCTGCCACAATTGTTTATCAATGGATTCTGGGCCACCATGGAGATGGTTCGGTGGGTCATTGATCGGCAGTTTGTAGGTAGTGCCATCAAGAGTAATACGGCCTCCGGAAATCCTGCCTGCAACCCGACCAGCGGTCGTCCCAAAATAAGGGTGCTCGCCTACATAGCCCTCGAGTTTCCCGAAACCCAAAACAACATCGGCTAGGTTCTGATCACGATCCGGAACCAACAACCGGGAGACGATTCCTCCGTAAGTGAGCACTTCAAGCTCCAGCCCAGCCGATCCACGCAAGGTCCAGGCTTCGACAACACGCCCATCGGATAGGGTGCCAAAATCACGGGAGACAAGCGAAGTGTCCATGGGGTGTTTTAAATCCATTACAGTGAATGTCCAAGAATATCGTAACTAGTCAGTGGTTGATGGGTTGAAGACTGATTCCAGTCTCCTCGGCAGAAAGTTGAGAGTATCTCATCGATCATGAAATTGTCTTCTCGCCATCCGACCAATAGTTTGCATAAACTGACATCAGTGTTCGAAGATCTCCACATAGCATCCAAATACGATGGTTTAATCTATCTCTACGAGTCAGCGTATACCCCTCCCATACTGAGTCCTCACCAGCACCATGAACTGGAGGCGAACCTGATTGTACGAGGCTCGATTACCTATGTCCTGGATTCAAAACGCTACACGTTTCATGAGGGGACACTGCTCTGGCTGTTCCCCTGGCAGAAGCACCAGATGGTGAAACACTCCGGGGACGCTCAGTTTTTTGTGGTCGTTTTCAAACCGAAGTTAATCGAACGGGCCTCTCGTCAAGGAGATCGCTACAATAACCTAAAAAATCCCGGAGTGGAGGAAACCGAGGTGCTTAGTACCGCCTTGAAACCGAAGGCCTTCAAGTCAATCCGAAGAACCATGGAATCACTCATGGAGGACTCCATTGATCCAGGCATCCTAAACCGCGAAGCTGGGTTTGGAGTCAATACCAACTTCAGATTCAAACATAAGGATCCCGACTGGCTCAACGCCGGCCTCCGGCTACTGCTCTTGCTCTGTTGGCGCAACCAAGGGGAATTCGTCAGCCAGCCGGACGAGGCGCCCATGCACCCAGCGGTTCTCAAGGCTCTGGATGTGCTTGAACACGGGGATGCCCCCACTCCAGGAATGGATCAGCTTGCAGCCCTTTGCTGTGTCAGCACGGCCTATCTGAGCCGGATCTTCCACAAACAAATCGGTGTTACATTAGGTCAATATCGGAACTCCATGAAACTGGGTCGCTTCTGGAAGGCTTATCACAGCCGCCGTCAGTCAAACATCACAGAGGCATCCTATGCCGCCGGATTCGGCAGCTACGCACAGTTCTTCCGCGTCTTCAAGGCCGCCTACGGCCAAGGACCGAGGGAATTTCTGACTGCACCAAAACAGTAAATTAGTAAGCAATGAGATGAAGTGACCATACTCCGGATTTTGCTTCCCATGGCTGGAGTATGATCAGATACAAAGCTCCCCTTCAGTTCTGATTCACCCCGGCGCGCATGAAAATACAGCCGAATGCTTCACTGGCGGTGGCCGTGACGGTGGTGACTGACCCGATAGCGTTAGGAACAAAGGACACGGTCATACCGCCGTCGGGGCCGCTTCCGCTGGCGTACCAGTCGCTGAGGTTTGGCGACCATTCGTAGTAACCGGTTAAGTCGTCTGGAGGGGTTGTGTTCTGCGGGTGGGTGAAGGTGATGGTGGTCGCGGAGGATGTGAGACTGGTAACGAATTGATTGGCTTGCCCGGGGTGAGTTCCTAGCCAAGCCTCTAATTGGTTAGATAGTCTGTCGCCGTCGGGATCATCCTCGGGATCACGGTCATCAGCAGCGAGCCCCCATGCGGGATTGGCAATGTAGCTGACGAAGGTATTCGGGGCGGTGCCTGTGGTGGTTGCAGATGCCGAAGACGATGGTGCTGTCGTGTTTTGGTTGCTGCTCTTGTCACGTGCCATCACGGTGTAAGTATACTGCGTGCCAGCTTGGAGCCCTGTGTCGGTATAGGTTGGGCTGTTCTGCCACCCACTATCACTGCCGCCCGGATTGCCGGAGGTTTCAGTGAAGTAGTATTCCACGCCGGAGGAATCCGTTGCGGTGGTCGCGGTCATGCTGATGGAACTATCGGTGTTCTCGGGTCCGCTCCCAACAACGGAAAAGAAACTGGTTCCAAGCCTTATCTCATCATAGACCGCGCTTGCCTTGTTGCTGAGGATCGCCACTCGGTCAAAAGCTGTTTGGTTGAGATCCAGACTAACCGTTGCGATCGAGTTCGTCGGCTCGGTGGTCAAGTCGGTGACGTCGTAAAGAGTCAGCGTGTCGTTGCTACCGTTCGCGCTCCAAACAATCTTACCAACGATCAACCGGGTGGAAGAGGCATTGACGGTGCTGTCATCCTTGGTCAGGTCAGTCGTGTTATCGAAGCCGATGGCCCCGATCCACTCGTTGTTGGAGGATCCGAAACCAAAGCCCTCACCTCCCGCTGCGTATTCATCCAGGCTCGATCCTGCCGTGACATTGAAGGTTCCCGTACCAAGGACAAAGGCACAATGTTCGCTATTGGTCGTCCGCTGGTGGAGAACGCTAAACCACATCGTCGAGCCATTCGCCAATAAGGCAGTCCGTGCGGTATTGGAAAGGACCCGATTTGCTTCGGAGCGCCCCGATATAATGGTCCGGTGAGTGCTCTTGCCCGAGACGGGAAGCACATTGGACGAACCATCCGTAAAGTTAAGTCCCGCGCCACCCACTTCGAAGTAGCCCGCACTGGTGCCATTTCTCGAATACGCCCAGGAACCGTCAAAGCCGATTCCACCGGAGCCATTCAAGGTGCCTGTGCCACCATAGTCAAAATCCTCATGGACCTCAAGCGAGCCACTTCCCGCCGCGGGCACCACCGCCCAAGTCATCGGGCTTGGATTGGGCGCGGTCATGTCGGGGCCGGCCAAGGTGGTGGCGTTGGCCGAGTTCGATACGTTGCCGGTGTTGCCCGAGGCATCTCGCATCGTGACCGTGTAGGTATACTGCGTGCTTGAATTCAATCCGCTGTCGGTATAGCTCGAGCTGGTTTGCCATCCGCTGCCATGACCACTAACTGTTAGACAACTGAACAGATACTCAACCGGGCCGTTTGCATCGCTCCCCGTTGTTGCCGTCATGCTGATAGCACTAGCACCACTAGCCTGAGGTGAAGTAGAAAACGTGGCTGAATTCGGTGTTGGAGGATCGACATCAGACGTTGAACCGGCACTTGCGATCTGGAAACCGGTCGGGCCGATGTGGTTGAAGCCATTGCCCCATACCTTCAACGTGAAAGAGGAACCTGTTACATTTTTAAAGAGAAGATAGTTCCCGGGCGTGGTGGAGTTGGTGATTTCTGCAAACGAAGAAAACTCTCCCGAGGTCAGCTTAAAGGCCTGCTCAGCACCACCGTTGAACACGTATTTGCCGGTGCCATCACCGAATTGATCCCGGTTAGAACCTAGGTAGACGATCACATCGTAAGTGCCGAATCCAACATTAGACACCGCCATGTCGAAGATCATCGCTCCACCCCCATCTTCAGTAGCATTGCAATGCCCATCCATCAGATCGCCATTGCCGTCACCAGACAACAAGGCGTGAGGAGTGCTCCAAGCGTAAGGACCGCCATTGCGGACATCATTCAGGGTCAAGGTCGCCGTCGATCCCAGTTCACTGGAGACCGATACCGGGCCGGCAGGTGATGACAGCCCCCATGGCACCGAATAGTTTTCCCAACCGCCTGTATTCCATGCACCAAATCCGGCGGATTCATTCGCTTCGAGCGTTACCGCATTGTGGTCCGCCGCGTTCATGCTGCCATAGGCATAGAAGTTGACGCTGATCACATCCGATGGAGGTGGCGTGCCCGACGTCGTGACGCTGACCACACTCGACGTCGTGCCGGTATTACCAAGACTGTCGCGCATGGTAACCATGTAGGCATACTGCGTCAACGAGCTCAAACCACTGTCGGTGTAAGACGGGCTGGTCTGCCAACCGCTGCTGCTTGCGCCTGGGTTTCCTGTCGTCTCGGAAAAGAGATACTCAACCGGGCCGGTGACATCGGCGCCAGTGACCGCGGTCATGCTGATGACCGTCTCGCTATCGGCTGCAGGGGCCACCGCAAACGAGGCCATATTTGGTATCGGTGGATCGTCATCGACCTCGCCGTCTTGAATCACAAACACCGTGACGGTCTCATAAACCTCGGTAAACCCGCGAGAGTCCGACATCGTCACCTCGAACTGATAGGCGCCCGGGGTGCCATCGAACTGCACCGTGCTTGCCGTGGCGGAAGTGCCGTTCGGAGTGAAGGTCACTGCGCCGGGGCCGAGGATCTTGCGCCAGGTGTAAATGCTGTCGCCCTGCATGTGGTCAATACCGCTGACCCGCAGGGTTGTCGAGTTGGCCGGCAAGGTGAGGATGGGATCATCCGCAGTTGCCGACTGAATACTCTTAAACGCGACCACCGGCGTCGGGTCGGTATCCGCAGCGATCGCGGCAAGGATTCCCTGGACGGTCTCCCCCACTTGAACGTCGTCGATATACGACTGCAAGAAGGCAATGGTTTCGGGGTCCGGCGTGACAGTGGTAACACTACCGCCATAGGCCCCGAGGGTGTTGTAAGCCTCTCTCACGTTAGGCCCGTTCCATGTTGTATCGGCAGCGTAGATCATGCCAGCCGGCACCCCCTCGGCAATATTGTACTGACGTAAGATAGCAACACCACCGGCGCGGACACTGTGGTTGAACATCCGATCCGATGGGGCCCGCTCGACGATCGAGTCCACAATCGATTCGGAAAGCGCAAGGACATCGTTATAGTCGAGATTCTGATAGGTTTGATAGAGACTGCTGCGGGCAGAGCCGTGCGCCGTCTCCGCCACAGCGCGGATGGCTGGGTAGAGCAGGTTGCGATCCAGCCCGTCGATGCCGTCGCCCGAGATGATTCCTGCGGGGCCGAAGACTCCGCCACCGTAAAACAGCAGCATCGAGATCCTACCGTGGGCAAATTGCATAGGGTCTTCTTCGCTCAAAGGAAAGAGGGGTGTCGCGGTGGAAGCTACCGCAGACAAAATGGTATCGAGATGGGTGAGGTTGGCACTCGTCGGCAGGTGCCGCATTCCCTCGGCCGCCGAAAAGCGGACGTAGTTATCGGAGTCCGTCAGCAGGGCTACAAGAACCCCGGCGGAACTGGAATTGCCGATCTCGCCCAGAGCGAGGCAGGCACCGGCCCGCGTGCCGCTGGCGGTGTTACCGGCCGTGTTGTTAGCCAAGTCGGTGATCTGACTCAGCTCGGCGCCACTGACGCCATTTGTTCCGAGTTTCTCTCCGGCTTGGAGGCGAACCAGCGGCGACCAATTTCCAAGATCGGAAATCAGCTCGCTGTTGCTGCGCGAGTCCACATCGTAGTCCTTGGCCTGAACCGCTTCGGTGACGTCGGTGCTGGTCAACAGGTTCGCAACCTGGCCCTTGCCGGTGATGCGCAACTTCCGGTTAGGAAGCGCGTAAGTCAGCAGGGCGGCCGTGCTCATTTTAAACGAGTAATAGGTATCGTTGTTTGGGCTACTCGTCGGTCCCTCGCCGTTGAGACAGTCATACACAAAGCGTCCGTCCCAGCAGCGGTTCAGATCGAGCATCCAGCTGATCCGGCTGAAGTGGGCCGCAGCGGCATCCTCCCCGCCCTGTGCCGCGCCAAGGGGTGCCCAGAGGTAGTTGAAAAATGCTCCGGTGTGCCCCCACTCGCGTTCGTCGAATGAAGCCGTGGCCATTTGGGCAAAGAACTTCCCTTCTTCGTCTCGGTTGCCCTGCAGTCCAAAGTAGATCGCCCCCAACCCGTTTTTTCCGTTGGATTCATACGCCATGTAGGGCTCGTGATCGCCGTAGGGAATCGCCCCTTTTCCTGCGTACCAGGAAAAAAATCTGTTGGCCGCATCGATCGCCGGATCGATTTCCGGGTTGGTCAGTCCGCATTCCTTGGCTAAGACAAGTCCTAGCATACAAGGCAAACCTGCCGAGCTAACCGTTCCGTATCCACCGCCGATCGCACCGTGTTTCCAATCGGCAAACCCGTGCCCGAACGTCCCGAACATACTCCGGTTGTTGGCAATGTTGATCGCATAGGCCTCGACTGCAGGCAGAACCAACGCATCGCCGGTCGCGAGGTAATATTCAGCAAGGAAGATGAGCTTGTGTCCTCGGTCCCAGACGGGCAATCCACCGCTGTCATCGCGTTCATCCCTCATCAGAAAGTCCCGGTAGGATGCCGAAGGAATGAGAGCACGGGCTTCCGTCTGCGCCTTCGCTAGATGAGCCGCATTTCCGGTCGTCAGCAGGGTCAGCCCCCCGAACGAGTAATTGCCGACAGACTCGGAGTTGTAAACATACTGCAACCCCTGCTGCAGAATCAGCGCCGACTTCGGGCAGTTGTAGGGTGCGGTGGCCGTGTAGCTCCCCATGGTTTGCAGGGTGAGCGTCACCGTGCTGGTGGTGCCAGCCCTCCAGCGGAGCAGTTTCAGTTCGGGAGTGTTGCGTGCCTCGGCAGCCTGAATGGCGTAGGCCAGGCTCTTGCGTGCATCGGAGCTGAAGTTGACTGGGGTCGCGCCCGTTCCATCCGCCCCGAGAATCACATCGTCGACCGCGAGAAACCCGTTAGCAGGCGAACCCGACTCCACATGGCTCACCTGAATCTGCCGACTCTCACCAGTGTCCGCTGTTGAAACGTAATACGCCCAGCCCCGAAGCCCGGTGGGCCCCAGGTTGAAAGTTCGGTTGTTGCTTGGATCCTGTACACCACCGGCCGTCAGGTCTGGCGGAGCGGCCATTGAAGTGGTGACAAGAGTGAATAGGGTAGCCAAGATGGCTATCCCTGATTTTCGAAGTTCTATATTCATAGATTTGGGCAAAATTAGCTCGGAGGTGCAATGGGTGCAATGGGTGCAATGTCGCCACAAACCACCTCATGCGTCAATTCCTTAAACTCCACCAACCTCCCCCGATTGGGATAAGCTTCTGCAACTCCAAACTTTGCATTTTAGTTTCCATACACCGATCAGACATTCAGTTCTGGTTCACCCCAGCGCGTAAGAAAATACGGCCGAAAGCTTCACTGGCGGTGGCTGTAACCGTGGCGATCGATCCACTTGTGTTAGGAACGAAAGTCACGGTCATCCCACCAGTGGGGCCGCTTCCGCTGGCGTACCAGTCACTAAGATTCGGTGACCACTCGTAGTAACCTGTTAAATCAGTTGGAGGGGTTGCATTCTGTGGATGAGTGAAGGTGACCGTGGTGGCGGTGGACGTCAGGCTGGTAATAAATTGATTAGCTTGCCCAGGGTGTGTGCCCAGCCAAGCCTCCAAGTTATTAGACAGTCTATCTCCGTCGGGATCATCCTCAGGATCCGTCTGGTCACCCAGTTCGGGGTAGCCTGCGATCCAGGTATTAAAGTCGCCACCACCAGGTCGGCCAGTAGGAAAATAGAGAGCCAGAAGCGTGTCGACGTAGCCCTGAATATCGGCGGCCGAGGCCTCGACGTAGATCTCACCGTTAGGTCGCTGCTCGTTATTATTATTTTCCACGAACCACTCGGTGCTGTCCCACTGACGTCCGTGTTCGGACTCAGTCCAGAAACCAGTCGGGTTAGGCTGATGCCCCCACCAGTTCATGGCGAAGGTCTGAAAGGCGGCGTTGTTAGCGGGAACGATCGATTTGTAATACACCAAGGCATCGTAGATCGCGGCTGACTCGGGCAGGTTCGCCGCAGCGATCGCCGTGGCAAGAGTGGATGCATTAGCAGGTTGAATCCCCCAGAAGTGAAGTAGCGGTCTAACATCAACACCTGTGGATTCGGCCAGTCGCAGCATCAGTCCGTCATTACTTAAGTCGTTGGTCTCACCATTTTCGAGTTCTTCGTTAAACGAATAATAATAGTCCTCCAGTTTGTCCCA
>TARA_B110000908_G_scaffold171300_1_pt1 | contig 20007 bp, 17 predicted proteins | sample TARA_B110000908 | Tara Oceans TARA_B110000908 (sample SAMEA4398067) | marine metagenome | biome: Polar Biome; feature: [DCM] deep chlorophyll maximum layer (ENVO:01000326); material: water (ENVO:00002006), including particulate matter (ENVO:01000060) such as... | depth 36 m
CGGCAATTTTCAGCGCCGGATGTGAATGCGTAATCGAGCGTTTCGCCGAGAGAGTTTTTGATGGTTTGGTTCATTTTATCTAGCTGCGCCCTTGGAAGGTAAGTTCTGCGATGCCGGACTTATCGAGTTCGCCTTTGCCCATGTCAGTGAGCTTGGTGTATTGATCGAAAGTCGCTTGAGCGAGGGGCGCGTTGATGCCCTGCGTTGCCGCTCAGAGCCAGTGAAACTGCCGAAACGGAAACGCCCGCTTTTTGGGCAATGTCTTTCAAGGTTACTCGTGTCATATCAATCGTGGGGCTTACTCGTGTTGTTCGGGGTGTTAGTAAGCCATGTTTATGCCTGATCAGGTAAGGTGATTGTTTGCGCCTCGGTTCTGCTTATTCAACCACGGATAGACAGATTAACACGGATCATGATTAGTTGGAGACAAGGTCAGTTCTTCGTGTTTATCTGCGTCAATCCGTGGCCGAAATATTGAGTTCTTCTGCTTGTCGAATTCAGTCCCGTGATACATACATCGTTTCATCCATTATGAGAATACCATCTGATTCAAAGTTACTTTTTATTGGCGATTCAATTACCGACGCAGGACGCAGCGATTGTGGAGAGACGACGCCATGGGATCCGCAACTCGGATTGGGCCATGGTTACGTCAATCTCGTCAATGCATTCCTCTCGGCAGAGCATGCGGCGCAGAACATTCGAGTGCTGAATAAGGGGGTGAGTGGTCATACGGTTCTAGATTTAAAGGCCCGCTGGGATGAGGATGTCTTGGCGCATCAACCTGATTGGCTGAGTGTGAAGATCGGTATCAATGATGTTTGGCGGCACTTTGATACACCTCAACGCACCGAATCGCATGTCGGACCTGAACTGTTTGAGCAGACGCTCCGCGAGCTGTTGGACAAAACAAGGCCACAGCTCAAGGGCTTGATTCTGATGTCACCCTATTTGATCGAGACCAATTTGAATGATCCGATGCGTCAGCAAATGGATGCCTATGGCGCGATCGTGAAAGCTGTTGCCGCTGATTTTGATGCCATTTTTGTCGATACACAGACAGCGATCGACCGCGTATTGAAAGATGTCCACCCGACGGCACTCGCATGGGATCGGATTCACCCAGGCACGACAGGGCACATGATTTTGGCGCGGGCCTTCTTGGCCGCGATTGGAAATATTTAGCCGGTAAGTCTCGTGGCACGATCGTCGTCAGCTCGATTTACAATCAGATGCTGTTGTATTAGGATGACGTTTTCTGCACTAGGGCTTTGAGCACTTTTGCATCTTCTAGCAACTGCTCGGGTGCATCGTCTTTGACGAATTCTAAAATGATGCTGCGATCGCCTTCAATTGCTTGAACGTCGTTTAAGTAGCTTTCCCATGCATTGACGCCGTCTAGCAGCGGGTGTCGGTCAGTCCAGCCGCCAGGTCCCCAATGGAAGCAGTGCACATGGCTAAGATGTGGTAGCGCGGCGTTGAGTTCTTCTAGCTCCTCTTCGACGGCTCCTCCGGCGCGCGGTTGCCAGTAGAGTGTTAGATCGGGGAGGCCGACTTCTTTTAGCAAGCGATGGGCTGACTCCTGAGTATCTGTCAAAGTATTGCCGTGATACTCTAGCGCGATGGTGATGTCGACTTCGCGCGCTGCGATGACGGCACGTCGAATGTGTTCGGCGACCGTGTCGCGATTGCTTTGGCTTGTCTCGGCGGAGGCGGTGTTGCCCGCCCAAATACGAATCACTGGGGCTCCCAGCGCCACGGCACTGTCTAAGACGTCAGCGAAAGGTGCGTCGCTGTCAGTGGCCCGATAGTAAGAGCCATACGAGCAAACGTTGAGCCCTGCTGTGATCGTTTGATTTTTGACAGATTCGGCCTCTTCGAGGTCGCCTGCTGGCACGTGTGGTTCTGCGCCCCATTCAATGCCGTCCAAGCCTGCCTGTTGTGCGAGTTTGATGATTTCGCTGACACTTAAGTTGCGAAGCGTGATGGAGCATAAGCCTGTGTAGAGCATGTCTGTAGTGTCTGTATGGATACGTTGAGGGAGATGCCTAAATTACATTCTTGCCGGAATGTAAGTCAACTGTAGTGCCTTTCCATGTAAATGCACCAGTGACTCCTTTGGGGAGTGTGATTGCACCGGACGCGCGGTCGCCGTCGAAGTCCAATTTCAATCGTATCTCACCGTTTGGATGGACGGTGCTGCAATCAATGGAATTCATGGTCCCAGGCTGTGGTGCAATGCGCACGGTTTTGAAGCCTGGTGAGCTAGAGCGTATGCCGGCAATAGATGCTAGGGTGTGCCATGCCGGATGTGCGCCCCAGGCGTGCGAGTCGCTGCGCGAGGGCTCTGGTGCTTCGGGAGTGCACAGAAAGCCCTGTGCGGGGAGTTCTCTCCAGAATGCGAGGCGTTTGTGCATCTCGGCTTCTTCGCCGTGTAGGTAGAGGGCGTTTAATAAATAAAATGCGCCATAGATGGTGGCTTTGGATAAGTTCTTATTGTTTTTAAGCGCGTCTAGGCATTGGTTCGTTTGCGTCTCATTCAGTAAGCCAGTCAAGAGCGCGTAGAATTGAGCATGCTCGCTAGAGGCGCTGGAGTTGGAGGTGTCGAGTAGTAGGTTTCGAGACTTATCCCAGTAGCGCTCGATGGTTGCGTTAAAGGTGGCTTCGGCGAGTTTTAGGCAACGTGCAGCCAGTATCGGATCGCCATGCGCGGTTTCGATTTCGGCACTGGCTTGTAAGCATAGCACCCAATGTAAATTAAGGATACTGGAGTCGCCCTCGCGCACGCCGGGGCCGCAGCCTTGATCCCAGTCGGTTGCCCAGTCGATGAATGGCCATCCGGCGGCTTGGCTCATGTGATGCTCGCTGTCGATGAAGCTTTCTAACTCTGCGAGCAGTGATCGAAGGCCGGGGAGTTGACTTTGAATGAAGTCAGCATCGTCGCGCCAGATTGTGTAGTCGCGAATCATCATAGGCCAAAGCATCGAATAGGTGATGCTCTGTTGGCTCCATGCGGATGGGTAGCGTTCGGCCACTAGACCAGTTTCGCGACGCGACCAATTAAACTGTGTGATCGCCAGTCGGCTGATGCGGTCGTCGGCATACCACAAGTAATTGCTCAAGCAGTGTAGGCGTGTGTCGCCGACGTAGCAGAGCTGTTCGTAGTAGGGACTGTCCGTCCATGTCTCGTGTGCTGCGGTTTTGAAAGTGCGATCGAAGATCGGCATGAGTTGGTTCCACTCCTGATCGGAGGAGTCCCAGTGCGCCGACTTTTCCAGCGGGTATCGAGTGGTGAGTAGCCCAATGGAATTGATGGTGAGTGCTTCGTCCCTGGTTTCAATTGAGAGTTGGATGTAGCGACCTGACCGCCACCACAGCGCAGGAATATTTGGAGTGGTGGCACTGCCGATTTCCCAGCTATCTCCAAAGCCATTGAAGACTTTGTCGATGATCTGATCGCGCGCGCCCTTGGCGGAGCTCTCGCCGACTTCTAATGATGACGCCTCATCGTAAAGCGACTCTGCCCATTCCCAGGTGATCACTGTGCCATTACCAGCACTCGTGGATAGTTTTGGATATGCGCAGAGGTAATCCTCTAGATCCCAGAGGATTGTCTGCTTTGAGTGTGGTGGGATCGTGATTGGCTGCGAGGCGTCGCCGATGAGAGCCTGCCACGACTTCAATGTTGGCGCTTGTGTGTCTTCTACAGCGTAGGGTGAGTGCTTGTCGTTGCTGCGGACTGCGCGAATGCGTCCGCCTGTCCAGTCGGCGCGGGCTTGCTCGGGGATGCTGGTGGGGTGCAAGCGCCAGCCCGGGCAGATGACGCCATGCGGATTGAGTGTGACGGGGTTGTAGATTGTTGCCGCTGCGGCGGGCTTTTGATTTGCCCAATGCTGCATGTCGAAATGAAACGAAGGCCCCACGTCGTGATAGCCTGAAATGTCGGGAGAGGTGATTTCCATGGCTGTGGTGAGATCTTCTACCTGCCATGGTGCTGTGCCAGTATTCAGAATGTTGGCTGCGAGCTCTTCGGTGAACAGTAGGAATCCGCCACGCCACGTCATTTGGGCCATCGCGGGCACCGCGGTCGGTTGTGCTTCTCCGTAGCTGGAGTCCCCACGCATACTACCATCGACGGTGGCGCCGATCCACCATACGAGGGCTTCGATGGTGTGCTCGCCAGGTGCTAGGTCGAGTTTCAGGCTTTGCACGCTCCAGTGCTCTAGATCGCAGCGATCTGGGCCGTAACTGAGGCTTTGGCCGTCGCATTTTAACTGATAACGCTGATCCGCTGTGACATGAATTGTCGGCGAGCAGGCTGCCTCGACGGTGAAAGTTAGCTTGAAGCGCAGTAGGGCAGTGCGAGTTTCAGGGGAGTCGGGATGCCAAATCCATGCGCCCTGTTCGGCGGGATGGCGCAATGTAGTGCCAGCGTTGGCGGCGTGTCCTTGTGCTGAGAGTAGGGTTCTAGTGGCGGCTGTGAGCGGTTTCATGGGTCTGTGAGGGGCTGTAAATAAAGTGTTTACTTCGGCTGTTGTTTAGGAGGATACCCTTGGGTATGTGGTCTGTGTCGTGTCGTCGTGCACTTCGAAGATGTGTTGAGCTTGACGCACTTTTATAAAACTGATGCTGCTCAATTTTTAAGTTGTGTCGCGCGTCCTCAAAAGTCGTCACAATGCTGGCCGCATCCGCGCTTTCTGCCTGCTCGCAATGCTTTAGATTGTCGACGCTGAGACTGTCCTGCATCGTCATGCCTTCGACGAATCCGCCACAGCTACGGTCGGACTCTAGCCTTAATTGAACCATACTGTCCGGAATGGAAGTGGACGGCTTGGCAGATCTGCACTCTGGACGCCCCGTAATCTCTGTGCGTCGAGCGACGCGTTGGTCGACCACGGCAGCTGGGCAGAGGCGTAGCTCGATCTTTCCAGATCGATCAGTCACTCTGTCGATGTGAAGGCCGTTGAGGAGTTTTTGCTTTGTCATGTGTGCGTTCGTAGGTTGCGTTGCTCACCACTGATCTGCGGAGCCTAGGCGGCGTGTGCCGATGGTGCCCAGATGCCGTGTTCGTCTTTGGAGGAGATATGGATCTCGTGCTGTATGTGTTAGTATTGTTTAGCAGTTAATGCTTAGCGCACCGGCCCTTAACTGAGACTGGATCGACTAATATTAGGGGGCAATGGGAATGCAGTCGAGCACTAGGCAAGCCGATCGAAATTATCCGCATTGACTGGATAGAGCGCAACTTTTCCGTCCAAGAAACGTCGACACTCTTCGATCGCGAGCTGTCCCATGCGGTGACACTCATAGCCTCGCGAACCTGCGATATGCGGGGTCAGCTGAACATTTGGCAGGGTGTAAAGTGGCGACCCTACGATGGGCGGCTCCGGGGAGGTAACATCAAGCAAGGCGACAATTTCGGGCCGTTCTTGCAGCACACGCACCATGGCTGGCTCGTCGATGATTGCACCACGTGATGTATTGATGAAAGTCGCACCGTCTTTCATGGCACGGAAGTGTTCTTCTTGGATCATTCCAATCGTGGCTGGGATCATCGGGGCATGTACGGAGATGACATCGCAGGTTTCAAATATCTCCAATAATTCAGCCTTACGAATATTGATCTCGTTCATCGACCCAGCGCTAACGAAAGGATCGAAGGCGAGTACTTCGACATCGAGCGTGTTGATACGTTCACAGATCATGCGGCCGATTGCGCCGAGAGAAATGACTCCGACTCGGCTGCCGCGATAGGCCCCGCAGATCCCGTCAAGTCGCTGAAACTGCTGAGTGGTTTGAACGTGAACGGCCTGTTGATGTGTCTTCTTGAGCGAAAGGATGATTTGCGCAAAAGTAAATTCGACCACCGGCTTAGCATTGGCAAATGCGGCACTCGTGAGCCTGATATTTCGCTCCCATAAGGCGGGAGTGGCCATGCCCCTGACAGAGCCTGCGCCATAGAAGATCGCTTGTAGCTTCGGCATGCGGCCAACAAGTTCTTCATCGAATGATGGACAACCCCAGCCGGAGAAAACCAGTTCGGCTTCGGCCAGTAGTGCGGCATCGGCGAGCTCATTGATATTGAGTGCACGGGGCTCGATATTTGTAAGTTGATCAATGGCTGCTACTTCGGCGGGGCCGTAGATCATGCCCTTCATATCCTCGGGGAGAAGATAAACTGCTTTAGGCTTATTCATTTTTGTCGTGACTATTGTTTGAAGTATTGGATCTGTCTAGCCACATTTTTGCGGCGATTCGAAGTCTGCAAAACGCGGCCACCTTATTGTGGGTGGCCGCGTCGATTCGGAGATGCAGTTACAGTCGTGGCATGGTTAAGCCGCCATCGACCATGATGACTTGTCCTGTGGAGTAGGGGAAGTCGCCGGTCGCGAGCGAGCCGACGGCCTTACCGATATCCTCGGGGAAGCCCCAGCGCTTGGTGACGCAGAGTCCGTCTTCGATGAGGGCGTCATACTTGCCTGTGACGCCGCTAGTCATGTCGGTCTTGATCACCCCTGGGCGGATCTCGTAAACCGGGATGCCATACTCACCGAGGCGTGCCGCGAAAAGCTGACTCATCATGGCGATGCCAGCCTTCGATACGCAGTATTCGCCGCGATTAACGGAGACGACGGTTGCTGAGATCGAACCGACATTGATGATGGCATAGAAACCATTGTCGATGTCGGCAGTCTTTTGCTTGATCATCCATTTGGCAGCGGCCTGTGAAAGGAAGTAAGGTCCTTTCACGTTGGTGCCAACGACGGTGTCGAAGCTCTCTTCCGATGCTTCAAGGATGTCCTTGCGCTCTTTGGGAGCCACGCCGGCATTGTTGACCAGCACGTTCAAGCGACCGAAGTGAGCCTTGATCTTGTCGAGCATGTCAGCGCGTGCGTCGGCGGAACCGATGTCGCCCTGGCAATAGAGGACGTCGGCACCAAGTGCTTTCAGCGCGTCGATCGGTTCGGATACTGCGGACTCGTCACGCATGCCGTTGATGGCGACGTTGAAGCCGAGTTTGGCGAGTTGTGAGGCACAGCCGAAGCCGATGCCACGCGAGCCGCCAGTGACGAATGCGACGGGTTTGGAGGAAGTTGTTGGAGATGTCATGGGGCCGTTTATCGGTTTATCGGTTGGATGATTTTTCGGGTTGTTCGGTTGCCTGAGGTTCTCCTTCGTGGCGTGCAGCTTTAGTAAACGTTCACCCCGCAACTACGGATCGGACAGACAGGAATGTCTGTTTCACTTACTGCACGCTGTGAGAAGATCTAGTTTTCGGTTCACCAGTTCTCGGTTGTAAAAACTAAAAACTGAAAACTGGAGAACTGAGAAACCGGAAAACCTCGATTTGCCTATGCTTCCAGCTCAGGAAGATCGAGCCACTTGCGTTCGTCGGAGCTCTGAATGCCGACTTCGGCGAGTTGCACGCCCTTGGCACCTTCGAGTAGGTTCCATTCAAATGGCTCGTCGAGCACGACGTGGCGCAGGAAGAGTTCCCACTGAATCTTGAATGCGTTGTCGTATTCCTCTTGTTCCGGCACTTTCTGCCAGCCATCGAAGAAGTCGATTGGGTTTTTGACATCAGGATTCCAGGTCGGGCGTGGTGTGTTGCCGTAGTGCTGTGTCCATACATCGCGTAGGCCAACGATTGCGGACCCCTTTGTGCCGTCGACTTGCATGGTGAGCAAGTCGTCGCGACGCACGCGCACATTCCATGAAGAGTTGAAGTGGCAGACGACGCCGTTTTCGAGTTCGAACGTGGAGTAGGCTGAGTCATCTGCGGTGCACTTGTAGGGCTTTCCTTCTTCGTCGATACGCTCAGGGATGTGAGTCGCTGCGAGGCAGGACACGCTCTTGACCTTGCCGAAGAGGTTGTCGATCACGTAGCGCCAGTGGCACAGCATATCAACGATCATACCGCCGCCGTCTTCTTTACGGTAGTTCCATGAGGGGCGTTGTGCTGGGATTGTGTGACCTTCGAAGACCCAGTAGCCGAACTCACCGCGCACGGAGAGGATTTCACCGAAGAAATCATTCTCCACGAGGCGCTGGAATTTCTGCATACCTGGCAGCCACAGCTTGTCTTGCACCACACCGTTTTTTACGCCGGCGTCGCGGCAGATTTTGTAGAGCTCGTAAGCGTCTTCGGTTTTGATCGCAGTTGGCTTCTCGCAATAGACGTGCTTGCCCGCGGCAGCGGCAGCTTTCACTGCAGCGAAGCGGCGAAGTGTCGTCTGCGCATCGAAGTAGATCGGATACGCTGGATCCGTCATCACACTGTCGAGGTCAGTGGTGTATTTTTCAACACTGGTCATTGCGATGAGCTCTTTGAGCTTGGTTTCATTGCGGCCGACAAGAATCGGGTCCGGCATGATGCACTCGGTCGGGCTGATCTTAACGCCGCCTTGTTTGATGATCGCGTCGATCGAACGAAGCAGATGCTGGTTTTTGCCCATACGTCCTGTGACGCCGTTCATGATGATGCCTATTTTATGTGTTTTCATAATATTTTTGAATTGAATTGAATGGCCGCAAAAAAGCGCAAGAGGCGCAGAATTGTGGCGTGGGATTTATGAGGAAATTTTACTGAGGACGTATTTTTTAATTTCGAATTTGGGTGCTCCAAAATTGATCAATAAGCCGTGTTCGATTTGTGATGAACGTAAGTAGCCCAAGAGCTGAGCGGTGTGTTCATCGATGAGTGCCTTGCTTGCTTTGATCTCAATGATGAGTAAGTCTTCGACGAATAGGTCGGTGAAATATTCGCCGAGTAGTGTGCCGTCCTCGTCATATACATTGAGTGCTTTTTGTTGCTCTACTTTAAGCCCCGCTTTGTTCAGGCGGTTGGCTAGCGCGTTCTCGTAAATCTTTTCCAAGTGTCCATACTTATGATAACAGTGAATCGCAAATGCGGTCTCTCTAACCTTATCACAAAGTTGTTTGATTCCTGGTGTCATACTAGTGGATTCTTGGAGGATGGTTGTTGGCCGCAAAAAAGCGCAAGAGGCGCAGAATTGTAGCGTGGATTGAATTGGTGATGTTACTGAGTGCGCGGTGTGAGTTTTTGCGATTTCTGCGCCTTTTTGCGGCTAATCTTACACGTGCTGCTTATACGCTTCGATTATGTCGGAAAGGTAGGTGTCCTGATCTCGCTCCCAGTGGCGTGTCGAAAACACTTCCACTTCGATCCAATCGGCAAAGCTGGCAGCGGTCTCGACGAGTTGGCGGATCCTGCGGTTGTCGATGCAACCTTCGCCCATTAGACCTCTGTCGTTGAGCATGTCGGTGGTCGGAGTCATCCAGTCGCAGACGTGGAAGCCGATGATGCGCTTGCCTGCACGTTTCACTTCTTGCTCCAGTGTCGGGTCCCACCAAACGTGGTACACGTCCGCTGCGATGCCGACCCATTCGTCGCCGATTTGATCGAGCATATCGTTGCACTGGCCGATGGTGTTCACTGCGCTACGGCAGTCGGCATACATCGGGTGGAGTGGCTCGATGGAAAGTTTAACGCCGACTTTGCTAGCGTGATCCACCAGCGATGCGATGCCTTCGGTGATGTGCTTGCGATTTTCGACGAGGCTGAGCTCCGGCTTGGCGCCACAGACGAGCACGACTTGCGGTGCGCCAACGGCGGCGGCTTCGTCGAGTGCCTTGATATTGTCATCAAATGCGGCCTGTTTTTCGGCTGCGTTCACATAGGGATAGAAGCCACTGCGCACGAGAGACACCGCTTTAAGCCCGTGGTCGTCGAGTATTTTTTTGGATTCTGCGAGCGGTCGGCCTTCAAGCCATTGGCGCCAGAGGCCAACGCCCGGCACGCCGGCGGCGGCATATTTTGCGCAAGCCGTAGGCAGATCCCATGGCTTGGTGGTCATTGTGTGGATGGCGAGGCGGTCGAGGTTTTGCATAAAGAAGTTGTTTGGTGTTCGGTTTTCCAGTTTTTTGGTTTTAACTGGGAACTGGTAAACTGAGGAAGCTGGCTTCCTAAAAGCGGTGTGTTTTTTCTAGGTGAATAATGGAGATCTCACAGTCTTCGAGGATTTGATAACTGTGCTCCAGCGCGGCATCGAATTTAAGTGCTTGGCCTGGTTTTAGAATATGTTGCTCGCGGGGTAGGGTGATTTGCACGGAGCCCTTGCGCACCCAACAGATTTCGAATTCGTCGCCATGCGCTTCGGGTTTAGAGAGGCTTTCGCCGGCTTTCGCAGTGGCGTAGAAGCAATCGATTCCCTTGAAGCCGACCTTTTCGAAATCGAAGGGGCCGGACGTGTAGGTTTCTACCGTCTTGCAATGGGCCGAGCAGGATTCGGCGAGTTTGAGTAGATCGGTGGCGGAAAGTCCAAAGACACGGGCGATACGGTAGAGCGTGTCCAACTCGATCATGTTCTGGTTGCGCTCCAACTTCGAAAGGCCCGCGATCGAGACGCCCGAATGTTTGGAAACATCGTCCAGAGTCATGCCTGCGCGCTTACGTAAATCACGAACAATAGAGAAATCGAGAGTATGTTCGCTTGGACTCATGTGCTTTTTTGTTGCGTAGAAAGTAAGAGATGTCAATTAATTTATGTTGAAAGATAAATATGGAGTCATTTTACATAAATACAGCGATTGCCGCTTTTGGGTATGCGGTAGCGGCTACGCTCTCGAAGCGTGCCCTGAAGCAGGGGGCGGGTATTTTGCGGCTCTCCTTTATTATGAATTGGGTATTCGTGCCTGTGTTCTCTTTTGTTCTGCTCTCTCATGAGGGGGCGATCCCTTGGTCGCAGTTGCAGTTTCCTTTACTCACGGGGGTGCTGTTTTTTCTCGGGCAGGTGTTCACATTTGCCGCGATTCGATTTGGTGACGTCAGCTTGCAAACCCCAGTTATGGGGACGAAAGCCGTATTCGCAGTTTTGATTGCAGTGTTGCTCGGCACTGAAGTGGTCTCCGTGCCGATCGCAGTTGCGGCGTTGGTGTCGATGTTCGGAATCGCCTTGCTTGGCTTTTCTGGTGATGGTGTGGAGCATGTCGGGCGCACGCTGTGCTTCGCGCTCTTGAGCTCATTGTTCTTTGCCAGTTCGGATACGATGGTCGGTTACTACGCAAGTGACTTTGGTGTGCCGATGTACCTGTTCCTAACCATCTTAGTGAACGCGTTGCTCTCCTGTTTTTTGGTCCCTTTTTTTAGAGAGCCGATCCGACGTATGCCGCCGACGGCGTGGCCGTGGATTATTGCCGCTTGCTTGTTGATGGCAGGGCAAGGGTTGCTATTAAATTATACGCTTGGTCGCTACCAGCACGTCGCCGCGATTAATGTGATCTACAGCACGCGCGGGCTCTGGAGTGTTGTGCTGGGCGCGATGGCGATAAGGCTTTTTGCTCAGACTGCAGGTCCGGTGGCCCCTCGGCGCATTTTTATCTTCCGCATGGCGGGCGCACTGTTGATGTGCATCGGCATCGTGATTCTTTTTTATCCATCTCCAACGACTTAATTGATTCAAGCTATGGGCACCTCAACCACACCATCTAAAGGCGGCTTTGATGTCGTTCCTCAAGCAATTCTCGATCGCCTGACACGTGTCGACATGCCTGCAGTACGCGGGATTGATGCGTCCGAGCAAACCATGGAAGTCGCAGGTGTGACTGTGCCGGTATATACTTGTGAGGCGCTGGTGCTTGGTAGCGGTGCGGCAGGGATGCGTGCGACGGTCGAGTTGCAGCGTCGCGGTGTCGATGTGCTGGTGGCCAGCACGGGCTTATTTGCCGGAACGTCGGCGTGCTCGGGTTCGGATAAGCAGACGCTCTATACGGCGAGCACCGATTACAAGGGCGACAATTTTGTTAAATACGCACAAAGCCTCTGCGGTGGTGGTGCGATGGATTTCTCGACGGCGTATATTGAGGCGGTTGGTTCGAACGATGCGATTGGTGGTCTGCAATACATGGGCTTGCCGTTGCCGCATGATGATCAAGGCGCTATATTGCGTTATCAAACCGATCATGATGAAGCAGGGCGCGCGACGAGCTGTGGTCCGCGCACCTCGAAGTTGATGGTCAAGGTGTTGTTTGAAGAAGCGCTCACACTCGGCGTCCGAATTCTGCCGAGTTGCAGTGGCATCCAAATCGTTAAAGAAACCGTCGATGGTGAAGAGCGCGTCTGCGGCGTGATTGCGCTGCACCGTGAGGAGAAGCGCAATGCCTACGGCCTCGTCTTTATCTGTTGTGAAGACCTGATCATTGCAACCGGAGGCCCTGGCGAGCTGTATCGCGATAGCGTGTATCCACATCACTGCCACGGAGGACTCGGGCTTGCGCTCGAAGCGGGCGTCGAGCTCTGTAATGTGACCGAGAGTCAGTTCGGGATCGGCACACCGCGCACAAAGTTTCCTTGGAATCTATCCGGCACCTACGTGCAGGTGATGCCGCGTATCTACTCAGTCGATGCGGAGGGTAATGAGGTTCACTTCCTGAAGCGCTTCTATCGCACGACGCGCGAGATGGTTTCCAATACCTTCCGCAAAGGCTACCAATGGCCGTATCACTCTACGCGTATGTTGGACTACGGCTCCAGTCTGTTGGACTTAGCAGTGTTTATGGAGCAACAAGCCGGGCGTAAGGTCTATCTAGATTTCCTCCGCAACCCAGAGCCTGTGAATGAGGGAGACGATTTCTCGTTGGATAATCTCGACTCGGACGTGCGTGAATATTTGGAAAAAAATGAGGCGCTTCAAGACCTGCCGATTGATCGTCTACGTCGCATGAATCCACTGGCGATTGAACTCTATCGGATGCACGGCAGTGATTTGGCTGCTGAGCCTCTGGAGTTTGCGATGAATAATCAGCACATGAACGGCGGCATTTTAATCAACGATTGGGGCCAGACGAGTCTCGCGGGTTGTTACGCAATCGGTGAAGCCGCCGGCAGTCATGGCGTGACGCGTCCCGGTGGTGCGGCGCTCAATTCAGGTCAGGTGTTTGGCAAACGCGTGGCACTTGCGATCAAGCGCGATCGTCTGGATCGAGACGAGTCCACGGCGGATGCCAACAATATCGCGTCGGCGCTTCAAGGCTGCCTCACGGCCGCCGATGGTTTTGTCGACAGCTCATCAGGCCAGACGACTAAGGATATTAAGACTGAAATTCAGGCACGCATGAGCGACTCTGCCGGAATTATTTGCACTGCTTCCGAGGTGCACTCTGCTTTGGAATCTGCCCGTGCATTGCGCCATAAAATCGACGCCGAAGGCATTCGCGTGACCTCACCCGCATTGGTTGGCACTGCCTTTCGCTGGCGTCAAATGGCCTGGGTTTCAGAGGCAGTTTTGACCGCACTGGATCACTACATTCAACAGGGTGGCGGCAGTCGTGGGGCCAGAGCGATTTGCTCAGAGGTCGGCACGCGTTGCCCTGAGGCGAATGGTGAAGACTTGAGTCGCTTCCGCTTCGTCGAAGAGCAAGCGAAGGATCGAAATGAAAAACTGATCGTGAGTCGTGTGGACGATGGCATTGCAATCAGTGCGGTGACTGTCGATCTCACTCCAGAAGTGAAGCGCGAGTTCTTTGAGAAAGGATGGGGGAGTTATCTCATTAAGGAGGGCTGAGATCTCTAATCGGCCTTCTTATGCTGCTTTTCGTTCGATAGAATTTGCTAATCTTAGCGCCCCGAATTCAGGGATTATACTGAACGAATGCTGATTTGTGATACGCAAGTCGTTGGCATTCAGGGACGACATCCACCTTGCCAAGGTGGATGTCGAGAGTTCTAACCTTGAGGATTCCGCGGATCTACCCCTCGCGACGCCATGGTAGGGGAGGTTCCAGGTAATGCTCTCAAGCAATTTTAGGATGAGTAGGTTCGGTATCTCGTCGCAGTTACAGGCCAGGTTTTGCCCGCTGAAACTCACGCTGCCAGTGGCCGTTCTTCGGGAGTTCGATGCCGTGCTGCTTGCAGCGCTTACGGATGGCGCTGACAGGTAGGGTGTCCGAGACGTTCAGATCTACGGCTAAGCGAGAGAGGGGCTTTTGCCAGACCAGCTTCTTAAGCTTTGCATCGGTGGGCCATGCGATTTCTTTGCACCCTGAGATGTCAGACTTTGGTTCTGTCTAGTCGATTCTGTTGATCCAAGCGGTTGCCAAGCGGTTGCCAAAAAAGAGGTATTTTGGGCAGATTGTGCCAGATTATCCCAGACTTGGCCGGACTCGCATGTCAGGGGAAATGGGCCAAACCCTCTTAGGTCTGCCATGCCATGCATTGCAGCGCAGAGCTCGAAGTCGCTTATATGCTGGTATTTAGGCATTAAAAATCCCGTAACCTTGTGGAAAGTTACGGGATCTAAAATGGAGCCACCTGTCAGAGTCGAACTGACGACCTGATGATTACAAATCAACTGCTCTACCAACTGAGCTAAGGTGGCCTACTTACTGGATCGGGGACTTGAACCCCGAACCAATTGATTAAGAGTCAACTGCTCTACCAATTGAGCTAATCCAGCAAGTTTGTTAGTGACGTTAATCACCAACGAAGATGCGGAGAATGTTTCTGCAGTCCCTCCTGTCAAGCCAGCGATTTTATTTTTTTAATTTTCTTTTTCTTCTGGCTCTGCATCTGGCTTGGGGCCGCGCCCAGACTGAGGTTCCTTGCCATCGGGACGTTGCGAACGGGGGCCTTTTTTGTGGTGATGTGGGTGTGGTGCCATGAAGCCTTGCTCTTTAAAAACGGCTTTGCGCTTTGCGGGAGACATTTCTTTGAGCTTTTTGCGCCATTCTGCGCGCTCTTCCGGGCTCATTGCCATCCAGCGTTCGCGCATGGCTTCGCGTTGCTGTTTGGGAATGGCTTCAAATTTCTTACGCATCGCGGCGACCTTGCCAGGTGCCATGCTGTCAAATTTACCGATCCGCTCACGTAACAGCGTCTTTTCTTGGGGCGACATCTTTTCGATGCGCTCGACGGTTTGACGCAAGTTGACCAGCTCGGCGTCGTTCATTTGCAGCAGGTGCTGCAGTAGCCGTGTTTCTCCGCCTGAGCCTGGTTGAGATATGCCTTCGGGGGCTCTGTCGCCGATACTTTGGCCGGCCGCGCTGGTGGCTGCAATTAATAGACAGGCGAGCGCTGCGATGAGTATAGAAGCTTTCATGATTCGATGTCGAAGGTGAGTGCGTCGAGTGTGTTTAACAGGTTGGTGCTACTGAATTGTTCGTGCTGAAGTTGGCTGAGTCCGGTGAGGCCTTCCTCTAAGAGGAAGATTTCCTGCATGTCGGCTGCGCTGAGCGCTGGGGCTGCCACTGCGGTCGGCTTAGTTGGAATGAGTTGCGCGAGGGTAAAGGCGACTGCGATCAGCGCGGCGATGGGAAGTGCAAAGCGCAGCAATTGGCCGACGGGGCTGGTGCGCTGCTTCTCTACGGGGAGCTGGTCGGCAGCGGCCAGCACGCGTGCGGCAAAGTCGTCGCTGGGCTGAAGCGGGCGGCTGGCGAGGAGGTCGTCGATCGTGCGGTCGAGTGGGTCGCGTGAGTCTGTGGTTTTCATGGTGAAAATGAGTGGGAAAGTTTGAAGGTGGGAAAGTCGGAAGGTGGGAAGAGTTGTCTAGGCAAAGTCTTTGAGTTCGTGCCGTAGGTGGGTGCGTGCGCGGTGTATCCAGGTCTTTACGGAGCTGAGGCTGGTATCGAGGGCTTTGGCGATCTCATCGTAAGCGAGCCCTTGCTGTTGTCGTAATAGGATAGCGTTGCGCTGGTTTTCTGGAAGTGCCGCGAGCGCGAGGTGGAAGGCTTCTTCAATCTCGCGGGTTGCATCGGCCTGTTCAGATTGCTGCTGCATGACAAAGTCGGTGGGGTCGATGAAGTCAAGCGGGCGGCGGGCGCGTTTGCGGTAATTGTCAATCAAGCGACGGCGGGCCAGGGTAAAGATAAAGGCGCTGAAAGTGCCGCGGGCCGTGTAGCGTGGCGCGGCGCGGTATAGTTCGAGGAAGGTCTCTTGGGCGAGATCTTCGGCGTCGGCTCGGTTGCGGGTGGAGCGGTAGAAGAAGTTAATTAAGCGAGTCTGCCAGCGCTGCACGAGGCTGGCGAAGGCACTGGTGTCGCCTGCAGCAAGTGCACGCAAGCAGGCGCTGTCGATATCTTCAACAATGGCTGCGGGGGCTGGGGGCGTTGGTGGGGTGGTTCTGTCCATAATACCAGCGGGCGTGTGGGGATGTATGATCCAAGCTCGAGTGGTGGTCTGTTCGTGAGTAATCATGCTTACTCAAACAATCGAGATTTTGCAAAGAAAGTTGCAGTGCTAAGTGTAATATTTTGAGCCGTGACCACTTTTCGGTATAACGTGTATTTTTTTAGTCAAATATTGCGGTTATAAACTACCTGGGTGTCGACTTCCGATAAAGCCCATAAGTATGCGGGTTTACGCGATTTTTGGCATCAGTTATTCACAGTGCTTTGCGAATAACTTGTGCGTAAATACTAGATCTAGTGTGATTTTTTTAAAAATATACGATATACGGTGTTCATTTATTTGACAGCGCAGATTCGCGCGCACATAGTTCGAATTAGCAAACAACCCCATTTACGCCCCAAAAAATCTATCTTATTCATTTTCAACAGCTTCAGTTACGGCGATAGCTTTCCCGACTCATTTGCCGCGATTGCCGTCCTTTTTTAACTCTTTTTAGATCTCACCACCAACAACTCAAATATACTCATGGAAAAATCCTATACAATCGGCGATAAAACCTTCGTGCTCGACGAAGCGAAAGCAGAAGAAGCCTATGCTGCTAAAAAAGTTATTAACGGCAAGGACACGATGTTCTTCAATATCCTGCCGCTCAAATACCAGTGGGCGTATGATTTGTATAAGACTATGAAGAACAATCACTGGGAGCCTGAAGACATCCCAATGCAAAAGGACGTTGAGTTGTGGCGCAGTGCTGACCTTTCCGATGCGGAACGCTGGATCATCAAGATGGCAATCGGTTATTTCTCTGCGGCTGAGGGTATTGTTGGAGATAATATTCAGCATGTGACTCGTGAGTTGGTGACTGCTCCCGAGCTCAAGTTGTTGCTCGGCCGCCATGCGCATGAGGAGAATATTCACGCGGACTCGCTGGTTTATATGATCAGCTCGCTCGGCATCAACCCGCACGAGTGTGAGGCGATGTTCGAAGACATCCCAACTATCAAGCGCAAGACCGACTTCGTGGTGACAAACTCCCGTGGCTTGCGTCGCGACATGGATTTGACCACCACAAAGGACAAGCAGGCATTCGCTAAGAATTTGTTCCTGTTTGGACAGTGCATGGAAGGCACTCAGTTTTACGGTCTGTTCGGCATGGTGCTGTCGCTCTACCGTCAGAACAAATTTCCAGGTATCGGCCAAATGTTCCGCTATACACTACGCGACGAGTCGAATCATATCGAGGTATTCCGCAATTTGATCATGGATCTGATTGAGGAGAATCCGGATGTTTGGACGGCGGACTTTAAAGAAGAGCTGCGCGACTTGATGCGCGAAGCGATCTCGCTGGAGAAGGACTTTATCAGCGACTGCCTACCCGTCAATTCGGTTGGCCTTAGTGCTGAAGAATTCTGTCAATACATCGATTACATTGGCGACCGTCGCCTTGAAGATGTCGGCCTAGAGCCGTTGGGCGCTGGCGCCTCTAATCCATTCCCTTGGCTCGCTGAGATGATGGACATTAAGAAGGAACAGAATTTCTTCGAAGGCCGTGTGACCGAATACCAGAAAGCATCTGCTCTGGGACAAGTCGACGACGACGAGCTATAATTCAAAAGTTCGCCGATGCACCATTTCCGGAGTGCGAACCAAGTTCGCACTCCGTTTTCTATTTTCTACTGATTCTCCGGCCTACCCAGCCACCCCATTTACTAACTTGAACTAAAATAACAAACAATGATCCAAAAAATTTCATTCGAAGAAGACCTCGAACTTAAACGCTACGCATCGACTCCCAAAGATAAAAAACCGCGCTTTGATTGGGCGGCGGTGATCGGTAAGGAGCATTTTCAACGCTCCGAAATTAAAATTGAAGTCGAGGGTGGCGAGCGTGATTTCGATCTTGCTGAGATTGCCGATACCATTGGTGCAGCACTGACTGACTTGCTTTTGTCTCGTCATGAAGAAGAAATTTACACGGATGTGAATCAAAAGTTTGTTGCGAGTATTGCTGAGAGTGTCGGCAAAGTGCTGGCCACTTCGATTGAGCAAGGTCGTGCGTTGAAACTATCGGCCCACGACATCCATCTCCTCATTGAAAAGGCATTGATCGAGAACGATGCGCATGACGTGGCTAAGAGCCTAGTCTTTGGCCGCGCCAAGGGCCAAGAGCGTGAGCGTGATCCCGTTTCGATTCGTTTGATTCGTCGTAACGGCCAAGTCGTGCCGTGGAACGAGGCAAAGATCGAAGTCGCTGTACGTAAGTCTTTTCTCTCGTTGCACTTGGACTCGACTCCAGCAGTCGAAGTCGCACGTGCCGCTACCGATCGTCTCAACGTTGCCGGTCAGGCATTTCTCAATATCGAAGATGTCCAGGATGCGGTGCAAGAAGAGATGATGCGCCAAGGTCATTTCAAGGTCGCCGAAGCATACATCCTGTATCGTGCGCACCGTTTGCGCGTCCGTGAGGATGAGGGAGAAGTCGATTCTAGCGAAGCATTGCAGGAGTCGATGATCGTCGTCACCGAAGCAAATGGTGAGAATACATTCTGGGATGGTCTCGATCTCAAGCGTCGCATCGAATTCGCGATGATTGGCTTGGATCTTAATTTAAGCGCTGAGGCAATCGACGACGAACTGCGTCGCTCGCTCTATCCGGAGATGACGCGTTCGGACTTGCAAAAGACGATCATACTAAATGCGAAGAGCATGATCGAGCGCGACGCCGACTTCTCGCTGTTTGCTGGTCGTGTATTGTTGACATACATTTACGAAGAAGTGCTCGATTGGGACATTCTACGTGATGGTGTCGAGCAACTCAAAGAGGCACATCGCCGCGGCTTTAAGAGCTACCTAAAACGTGCGATTGAGATCGAGCGCATCCACCCGAAACTACTCGACTTCGACCTCGATCAGATCGGTGCTGCACTCGACCCATCGGCTGACCTCGATTTCGATTATCTCGGTGTGCAAACTTTATATGACCGCTACCTGATTGTCGATAAGACCGGTAAGAAGCACCGCCATCTTGAAGTGCCACAATACTTCTGGATCCGTGTCTCAATGGGCCTGTTTCACCATGAAAAACAAGACCGCGAGGGCTACGCCATTCGTCTGTACAATCTCTACAAGAGCCGACGCTTTTGCTCCTCCACGCCGACACTGTTCAATTCCGGCACGTTGCACTCGCAACTATCGTCCTGCTACCTCTACAAGGTCGATGACAGTATCGAGTCGATTATGCACCGCGGCATCGCCGATAACGCCTTCCTATCTAAATGGGCCGGTGGCCTCGGAGGTTCTTGGACTGCGGTTCGCGGCACTGGTGGCTTTATTAAAGGTACCAATGGTGAGAGCCAGGGCGTGATTCCATTCTTGAAGTTGCATAATGACCAACTCGTCGCAGTCAACCAAGGCGGCAAACGTCGCGGTTCTGGTTGTGCGTATCTGGAGTCGTGGCACAATGATTTACCCGATTTCCTGGAGTTGCGTAAAAATACCGGAGACGACCGTCGCCGCACGCACGACATGAATACCGCGAACTGGATTCCCGACTTATTCATGCAGCGTATGGAAGCCCGCACCGAGTGGACCTTGTTCCGCTCGAACGAAACACCTGACTTGCACGAACTCTACGGTAAGGCTTTTGAAAAGCGCTACACAGAGTATGAAGCGATGGCAGAGCGCGGCGAAATCTTTGGTCGTAAGCAACCCGCTCTCGACCTGTGGAAGTTAATGCTGCGGATGATCTTTGAAACAGGGCATCCTTGGATCACTTTCAAGGACCCGTGTAATGTACGCAGTCCGCAGGATCACTGTGGTGTGATTCACAGCTCGAATCTCTGTACCGAGATTACCCTCAACAC
>TARA_B110000908_G_scaffold123492_1_pt1 | contig 19969 bp, 19 predicted proteins | sample TARA_B110000908 | Tara Oceans TARA_B110000908 (sample SAMEA4398067) | marine metagenome | biome: Polar Biome; feature: [DCM] deep chlorophyll maximum layer (ENVO:01000326); material: water (ENVO:00002006), including particulate matter (ENVO:01000060) such as... | depth 36 m
GGTTTTTCATCATCAAACGGCACGCCGTTTTTGTTGCAGGTGATGAACGCGCGGCCCAATGCCTTTTCAGTTGCGTTGCCTTTAACGCCTTTGGGGCGCAGGTCGACCAACAACAGATGCGTGTCTGTGCCGTGGGTCACAGTGTCTAAACCACCTTTGTGCAACTGATCTGCCAGCGCTTGCGCGTTCAGGACAACCTGTTTGATGTAGGTTTTGAACTCTGGGCGCAGGGCTTCGCCGAATGCCACAGCCTTAGCTGCGATAACGTGCATCAGTGGGCCGCCTTGGATGCCTGGGAAGATGGCAGAGTTGAATTTCTTCGCCAATGCTTCATCGTTCGTCAGGATCATGCCGCCGCGTGGACCGCGCAAGGTTTTGTGTGTTGTGGTCGTTGCCACGTGCGCATGTGGGAACGGGGAAGGGTGTTCACCCGCCGCAACAAGACCAGCAAAGTGGGCCATGTCGACGTGAAGATACGCGCCAACCATGTCCGCGATTTCGCGCATGCGTTTGAAATCAATCTGGCGCGGAATGGCAGAACCACCAGCGATGATCATCTGTGGCTTGTGCTCTTTCGCAAGGGCTTCAACCTCATCGTAGTCCAGCAAGTTGTCTGCGCGCTTCACACCGTATTGAACTGCGTTGAACCATTTCCCAGATTGGTTTGGCTTGGCACCGTGGGTCAGGTGACCGCCCGCGTCCAAAGACATGCCAAGGATCGTATCGCCCGGCTTAAGCAAAGCCTGAAATACGCCTTGGTTCGCTTGCGAGCCTGAATTTGGCTGTACATTGGCAAAGTCACAGGCGAACAATTCGCAGGCGCGCGAGATCGCTAGGTTCTCTGCCACGTCAACGTATTGGCACCCACCGTAGTAGCGACGGCCCGGATAACCTTCGGCGTATTTGTTGGTCATGACGGAGCCTTGGGCTTCCATCACGGCGGCGGACACGATGTTTTCCGAGGCGATCAATTCGATTTCGTTGCGCTGACGGCCCAACTCGGATGTGATCGAGCCAAAAACCTCTGGGTCGCGATCTGCGAGGGATTGGGTGAAAAATGCGGTGTTTTGGTCAGATGCGTTCATGTAGTTTCTCCGGTAAGATGCTCACGATTCTGGAGTTTCGTATAGGAAACAGCGTGGATCGGGAAGCGTGTAAAGCGGCGCCACGTAAAGAATATGCGGCAAAGCTGGTGAAGCGAGGGATTATATGATTGTTTCGGCACAAGATCACCCGATAGGAAACTTAAATATGACCACCAAAGGGCCTTTGAAAATCGGATTTGCCGCGTCACGCACGCCGGTTGCCCAAACTGCGCGGGCAGTTTTGGTCGGGCGTTACGGCGATGTGCCGTTGGAAGGCGCTGACATTATCGTGGCGCTGGGTGGTGATGGTTTTATGCTGCATACGCTTCATGAAACCCAACGGCTAAAGGCGCCAGTTTATGGGATGAACCGTGGGACCGTCGGGTTTCTGATGAACGAATACAACGAAAGCGATCTGGTCGAACGGTTGGAAGCCGCGGAAGAAGCGGATGTTCATCCATTGTCGATGCGTGCAACTGGCGTTGATGGCACAATCCATGAAGCCTTGGCGATCAACGAGGTGTCATTGCTGCGCGCAGGCGCCCAAGCGGCTAAGCTGCGCATCACCGTGGATGGCCGTTTGCGTATGGAAACACTGGTCTGCGACGGCGCACTTGTTGCTACACCTGCAGGGTCCACCGCCTATAATTATTCGGCACACGGTCCGGTTTTGCCGATCGGGTCAGACGTTTTGGCCCTCACGGCTGTGGCAGCATTTAGGCCCCGTCGCTGGCGTGGTGCGCTGTTGCCCAAAACCGCCTGCGTCCGGTTTGACGTGTTAGAACCTGACAAACGCCCCGTTATGGCCGAAGCGGATTCGCGATCCTTTGCCAATGTCACGTCTGTGGTTATTCGGTCGGAACCCTCCGTGGTGCACCGCATTCTGTTTGACCCAGGTCACGGGTTGGAAGAACGCCTGATATCAGAACAGTTTACGTAAGCGCGTTTAACTTGCAGGTTGCAGGTATTTCGCAACAATGTTGGCCACTTGATCTGAACCTAAGGTTGGCGGGATCAGCGTTAGTATTTCGCCGTTTCCATCCAGCAGATGGATGAATGAACCGTGTGCATAAATCCAGCCATATTCAGGGTCTTCAAACAGTGGTTTTATGTCGACTGAGAATGCTTTGTACGCTTGTTGCAAAGCGTCGGATTTCCCAGTTAAACCGATGAAGTCAGGATGCCATTTAGCCAACGGTGCATTCATTGTTTCAACGGTGTCTTGGTCAGGGGCAATCGTGATCATCACAGGGGTGATATAGTAGCCTTGGCTTTCCAGTTGGTCCGTTACATCTGCCATCAAAGGAAGCGCAGCTGTGCATATATCAGGGCAATTCACATAGCCAAAAAACACCAGTTGGGCGTGCCCATCAGGGTCTTTTTGCGTACGTGTTTCGTTGAATTGATTGGTAAGTGTATATTCGCCACCTAAAGCGAGGGGGAACGGTGATTGGGCCGCCGCAGTGGAGGCCCAAAGCGCCAGTACAACAAGGCAGCTACGGATAAAAGTTTTCCTCGATATAGGCGGCGTCTGCCTCTAGCCCTAGGCCAAGGTAACCCTCGCGTCCGATGATCTCTTTGATGCGTGGATCACGGCGGAACCATGCGCCTTTGCCTTTGGCTTCGGGGAATTGCTTGGCCCAAACCTTGGTGGCTTGGCTGGTTTTGATCCACTTGCCATCAGCCGCTTTGATCTTTTGCACCATATAAAGGTTCTTGGCGTTCAGGTCTTCGTCCACGATCATCAACCCGTCAACGTGGATGGTTTGACCACAATAGGGCGCAAGGTCAGTTGCCGCGCCGGTAAAGGCGGCTTGATTGTTTTTCAACGCCAGGATCATCACGTCATCGACATTGCGCAGCAGGCCCAATTGACGTGTGCCGTCACCGCAATTGTCTGGGCAGTTGCCCGTAAGGGAACACAACAAATCAACTACAGTTGCTTCAAATGTCGCGGGGACTTCTGCGTAAAGGTTCCATGACTTTGCGTTGGACCCGTCCGAGAAATCTTGTGCAGCAAGCGGGCTGGCGATCAGCGCCAGTACTGCACTCAAATATCTCATTTGTTTGGATCCGGAATTGAGAATGCAGGGATATTGCCATAATCTTCATGGGTCAGGTTTTGGATATCAAGGTCTGACACAACCTGATTTACTACAAGATAATTCAGCCCATCACGTTCATAGTGTATGCCGTCGGCCTCAATGGTGTGGGCTGCCATGCGCAAGGCAGTTGGACTGCCGTTGGACGTATCATCATCCTCAATTTTGATGACCATATAGACGGTACCGTCTTCGGCCAGCAAACCCACTGGAATACCGCCGGCACTACACCACAATGCGCAAGTGTGATGGGCGCTGCCAACAACTGCATCTGGGCCACCCATGACGCCAGAATAATAGCACCATGTGTCGATAATCTCGCCTTTGACCTGAATGCGCTTTCCCTCGGGCGGGGCGTCATTGGTCGCGGCAAAGCCTGCAACGGGCAAAAGCCCAAAGCTGGCGATCGCTATTGCGACTAATTTTTTGAACGAAGTCATTTGGTCACCTTTGGGTCCGTACTGCCCCATGCTAGGGGCAGCCGTTACCGCAGGTCAACGCGTTGTATACTAACGTTTTCGTGTCTTTGACGGAATGTGCGGTTATTTCGCGTAGCCAATTGTCTGCAGCGCGACCTTAATCTCGTCCAAAATGACAGGATCATCGATGGTCGCAGGCATCTTAAATGTCTCGCTGTCAGCGATTTTCACCATTGTTCCACGCAAGATTTTGCCCGAACGCGTTTTTGGCAAACGGTCAACCACAACGGCCAATTTGAATGCGGCCACAGGGCCAATCCGCTCGCGTACCAATTTGACGCATTCCGCTGTGATCTCGCTATGTGGGCGGTTCACACCGATGGTCAGGCATACAAACCCAACAGGCATTTGGCCCTTCAGCTGATCTGTCACGCCAATTACGGCACATTCGGCAACGTCTGGATGGGCGGCCAAGACCTCTTCCATCCCACCTGTGGACAGACGATGTCCTGCCACGTTGATGACGTCATCGGTGCGGGCCATGATGTAAAGATAACCGTCTTCGTCGATCATTCCTGCATCACCCGTTTCATAAAAACCGGGGAAGGCGGACAGATAGCTTTTCTTGAACCGTTCAGGCGCGTTCCAAAGCGTTGGAAGTGTACCGGGGGGCAGTGGCAGTTTGATCGCTATGGCACCCAGCGTGTTGGGTTCAACTGGATGTCCGTCATCACCCAAAATTTGCACGTCATATCCAGGCATTGGAACCGTGGGTGATCCGACCTTGACGGGCAGCGCCTCGAGCCCAGCGGGATTGCCCGCGATGGTGTAGCCGGTTTCGGTTTGCCACCAGTGATCGTAAACTGGCTTTTGCAAAATATCCTGCGCCCATTCTATCGTGTCAGGGTCCGCGCGTTCACCTGCAAGGTACAGCGCGCGCAAGCAGCTAAGGTCGTACTTTTTGGCAAATTCGCCTTTTGGATCTTCACGTTTTACAGCGCGGATCGCCGTGGGCGCAGTAAAGAAACTGCGCACATTATGTTCGGAAATCACACGCCAGAAAGTGCCTGCATCTGGCGTGCCGACGGGCTTGCCTTCAAACACAACTGTGGTGTTGCCGTGAACCAGTGGCGCGTAGCAGATATAGCTGTGGCCTACGACCCAACCTACATCGGATGCAGCCCAAAACACATCACCTGGGTCAACGTTGTAGATATTTTTCATGGTCCAATTCAGCGCAACCAAATGGCCTGCCGTTGGACGTACAACACCTTTTGGGGCACCTGTCGTGCCTGAGGTGTAAAGGATGTATGCAGGGTGGCTGCCTTCAACCATCACACAATCGGCGGGTGTGATCCCATTCTGGAAGTCATGCCAATCGACATCGTTTGGACCTAGATCACAGGTGTGTTGTTCACGTTGTAAAATGACGGTGAAGTCGGGCTTGTGGTCGGCCAATTTAATGGCACCGTCAATCAATGGTTTGTATTCAACGGTGCGGTTTGGTTCCAAACCACACGAGGCGGCGATGATCGCTTTGGGTGTGCAATCATCAATGCGCACTGCTAGTTCGTTGGCGGCAAACCCACCGAACACGACAGAGTGGACCGCGCCAAGGCGGGCACAAGCCAGCATGGCCTCGAGTGCTTCAGCAACCATCGGCATGTAAATGATGACGCGGTCGCCTTTGGTGATGCCTTTGGCTTTTAACGCGCCTGCAAGGGACGCAACACGTGTCTTCAATTCGGCGTAAGTAATCTTGGATTGGGAATTGGTGATAGGGCTGTCGTAAATGATCGCCACCTGATCGCCACGCCCGTTTTCAACATGACGGTCAATGGCATTATAGCATGTGTTTACGCGGGCCTCAGAAAACCACTCGTACAGGTTATCGCCACGATCAAACAGCGCGCGGGTTGGCGCAACATCCCAGTCAATCGCTTGGGCCGCATTCAGCCAATAGCTTTCAGGGTCGGCTTTCCAAGCGTTGTATTCTGCATGATAGCCCATCGATGTCTCCTCCAAGATCGCGTGCTACGGTGTTAGGCAGCAGGTGACCTTTGGGCAAGTAACTATGTTAACAGGGATGCACTTTGACGCAGGAACTTTGCAGTTCTGCCAAAAAGTAGGCTGTAAAACTTTGCAAATCAGTCTTTTTAAACCTGAATACTGAATATTCCGGGTGAATTTGCAAAGTTTTGATGCGAGGATTGCAAATCTCGCAATTGACAATTCCTTACCCGTACTGGGCCACGGGTGTCCCTGCAATAGCGGCCATATTCAGCAATCCGCGTGCCGTGATTGACGGTGAAACGATGTGCGCACGGTTGCCCATACCCATCAGAATTGGACCAACTTCAAGTCCGCCACCTTTCATTTTCAATATGTTGCGCACGCCTGATGCGGCATCTGAATGTGCAAAGATCAGAACATTTGCCGCGCCGTCAAATCGGGATTGTGGTAAAATGCGGGCGCGCAATTCTGGGTCAAGCGCGGTATCGATGTTCATCTCGCCCTCGTATGCAAAATCATGTGATGAGGTGTCCAAAATCGCAAGCGCTGCGCGGATGCGTTCGCCAGTCCCACCTGGTTGATTACCAAACTGGGATTGCGCGCACAGTGCAATTTTTGGCTCAAGACCGAAGCGTCGAACATGGCGGGCTGCGCCGATTGTAATTTCCGCAAGCTGTTGTGGCGTCGGTTCTGTATGAACATGGGTGTCACCGATAAACAGTGGGCCATCTTCCAAAATCATCATTGACAAGGCACCAACAGGATGTAGTGTACCACGTCCCAAGATTTGGGTGACATAGCCCATATGCCAACGGTATTCACCAAAGGTACCGCAGATCAAACTGTCCGCTTCATCGCGATGGACCATTACGGCGCCAATCGCAGTTGAGTTAGTGCGCATAATGGCGCGGGCCAAGTCAGGTGTGACGCCGCGCCGCGCCATCAATTCGTGGTATGACCCCCAATAATCGCGGTAGCGGGGATCGTTTTGTGGGTTCACCAAGTCGGCATTTTCGCCCAGCACGATGTTTAGGCCTGCACGCTTAATACGCGCTTGGATCACGTCTGGACGCCCGATCAGAATTGGGCGTTCCGTTGTTTCTTCGATCATGGCTTGGGCCGCGCGCAGAACGCGTTCATCTTCACCTTCAGCAAATACGATCCGACGCGGGGTGAGGCGTGCAGCCTCAAATACTGGGCGCATAACAAGCGCGGATTTAAAGACCGATCCATCGAGCTTGGTTTTATAGGCTTCTAGATCTTCAATTGGGCGGGTAGCGACCCCAGTTTCCATCGCGGCCTTTGCAACGGCTGAGCTGACAATGCCAACTAGGCGTGGGTCAAACGGTTTCGGGATCAAATAGTCAACACCAAAAGTCATTTGTTCGCCTTGATAGGCCGCGGCGGCTTCAGCGGAGGTTGTTGCGCGCGCAAGTTCGGCAATGCCTTCGATACAGGCCAATTGCATCTCGTCATTGATTTGGGTGGCCCCTACATCTAGGGCCCCGCGAAAGATGAACGGGAAACATAGGACGTTATTCACCTGATTGGGAAAGTCACTGCGCCCTGTCGCGATGATCGCATCGGGGGCCACTTCACGCACAAGGTCAGGCAGGATTTCGGGTGTTGGGTTTGCCAGCGCAAAGACGATGGGCTGCTTGGTCATTTGGCGCACATGATCTTGGGTCATAACGCTGGGGCCGGACAGGCCAAGGAACATATCAGCGCCTGCAATTACATCATCCAAGGTGCGCAATTCGCTGGGTTGTGCGAATGCTGCCTTGGCAGGGTTCATATCAAGTTCGCGACCCTCATAAACCAGGCCGTGAATGTCACATAGCCAGATATTTTCGCGTTTAACGCCCATCTTCAGCAACATGTTCAGGCAGGCAATGCCAGCCGCACCGCCACCTGTCGACACGATTTTGATGTCCTCGAACCGTTTGTCTGCGACGTGCAGTGCATTCTTGGCCGCAGCGCCAACAACAATTGCGGTGCCGTGCTGATCATCATGAAATACAGGGATATTCATCCGTTCTCGGCAGAGTTTTTCGACAATGAAACATTCTGGTGCCTTGATGTCTTCAAGGTTGATCGCACCAAAGGTAGGCTCCAAAGCGCACACAATGTCCGCCAGTTTTTCGGGGTCGGTTTCGTTGACTTCGATATCAAAGCAATCGATGCCAGCGAATTTCTTGAACAGAACCGCCTTGCCTTCCATCACAGGTTTGGAGGCAAGCGGGCCGATATTGCCAAGCCCTAAAACAGCCGTGCCATTTGTGACCACCGCAACCAGATTGGCACGTGCTGTGTAGCGCGCTGCATCCGCTGGATTGGCTTTGATTTCCAAACATGCCTCGGCAACGCCTGGTGAATAAGCCCGTGCCAAATCCCGCCCGTTTGCCAATGGCTTTGTCGCGCGGACTTCAAGCTTTCCGGGGCGCGGAAATTCGTGATAATCAAGGGCGGCTTGGCGTAAATTTGGCGTGTCGGACATTGGGTTCTCCGGTGGTTTTGAAATTAGTTTAATATTAAACTATTATTTTCACGAAAGCCAGTGCGGTGGTCCCACCTTGGTATTTCAGAATTTTTAGGGGCCGATAAAGGGCAGGGTGGGTTGCCAATCTTTTGAGGGCGTATCAGATTGTGTCTAACAACAGTTGAAGGTTCCTAGATCATGACGGAAATACGCGCAGAAGTTTGTTTGCCAACACAGGATTTGCGGGGCGACATTGGGTTTTTCAACAAGGTGCTGGGGATGCGGATGGATATGATCTATCCCGCTGATGATCCTATGGTGGCAGTATTTTCGGGGCATGGGTTGTCCGTGCGCCTTGATGGCGATCTTGATCACACCGCGGGCCATCTTCTGATCCGCACTGATGACGTGGATGGATTTGCAGACGGTGAACGTGAACTAACCGCTCCCGGTGGAACGCACGTCAAAATCGAAGCCCTGCACGAACCCTTCGTCATGCCTGAAACCGTGCATTCGTTTGTCGTGCGCCGTCTGAAAGATCAGGCCCCTTGGGTGATTGGCCGTGCGGGAATGCATTACCGCGATTTGATCCCCGATCGCTTGGGTGGCTCTATCATTGCCAGCCATATTCGCATCCCTGATGGTGGCCCTGTGCCCGACATGGTTCACTACCATACCGTGGGGTTTCAGCTGATCTTCTGTTATCGTGGCTGGGTTGATTTGGTTTATGAGGATCAGGGCGAACCGTTCCGTCTGTATGCAGGTAACTGCGTCATCCAACCGCCAGAAATTCGTCATCGTGTTTTGTTTGCCTCTGATAACATCGAGGTGATCGAGATCGGCGTACCTGCCGAACATGTCACCACAATTGATCACGATATGGAGCTGCCCAACGGACCTGCCAATCCAAACCGCGTGTTTCAGGGCCAGAAATTTGTGCATCACAAAGCGGATGAGGCAACGTGGAAACCGTTTCGTGTCCCGGGCCTTCAAAGTCGTGACACCACTATTGCTGCGCATACAAATGAGGTGGCAGGGGTGCATGTCATTCGCGCAGGTGAAGGCACAACAGATTGGACCAACCATACCACAGATATCTTGTTCACCTTCGTGATGGAGGGCACAATGACCCTTGAGGGGGAAGGGCGCGACCCTTATCCCCTTGAGGCTGGTGACGCATTTGTTATTCCACCCAATATGAAGACGCGTTATGCAGATCTTTCGGTGGACCTAGAGCTGTTGGAAGTGTCATTGCCTGCCGTATTCGATACAATTGTTGGGAAATAAAATGTCACTAAAAGACGCGGCAATCGCAGTGCGTGAAAACGCCTATGCACCTTATTCTAAGTTCCACGTTGGGGCCGCGATCCGCACACCCTCGGGTGCTGTCTATGTGGGCTGCAACGTTGAAAATGCGGCCTACCCTGAAGGCACTTGCGCCGAAGCCGGTGCAATTGCTGCCATGATTGCGGCGGGCGAAACCGAAATTGTGGAAGCTTACGTTGTCGCAGGGGCTGCCAAACCTGTGCCGCCTTGCGGTGGCTGCCGCCAAAAACTGGCTGAATTTGCCAAAGCTGATGTTGAAGTAACGATGGCCACGATGACTGGTCTAGAACAGGTGATCCGCATTGATGCGTTGTTGCCAGGTGCCTTTGACGGCGCGTTTCTGAAAGATTGACCAGTATGACCGAGACGACTGCCCGCGCCGTAATTGCCAAACTGCGACAACGCCAAACCCCCAGCCGCCATGAACTTGCGTGGTTCGCGCAAGGCTTGGCTGACCACACGGTCAGCGATGCACAAGCTGGGGCCTTTGCGATGGCTGTATGTTTGAATGGTTTGGGTGATGTGGGCCGTGTCGCTTTGACAATTTCGATGCGCGACAGTGGGTCTGTGTTGTCTTGGGAACTGGATGGCCCTGTTCTGGACAAGCACTCAACCGGTGGTGTCGGCGATTGTGTTAGCCTTTTGCTGGCCCCCGCCTTGGCCGCATGTGGCGCTTATGTTCCGATGATTTCTGGCCGTGGTTTGGGTCACACGGGTGGCACGCTGGATAAACTTGAATCCATCCCCGGCGTCAGTACCCAGTTGAGCGAAGAAAAATTCCGCGAAGTAGTGGGCAAAGCGGGTTGTGCCATTGTGGGCGCAACGGCATCCATAGCCCCTGCTGACAAACGTTTGTATGCAGTTCGTGATGTGACCTCGACCGTGGAAAGCATGGATTTGATCACCGCATCAATCCTGTCCAAGAAATTGGCTGGTGGGCTAGAAGGCCTAGTGTTGGACGTGAAAATGGGCAGCGGCGCGTTTATGAAAGACATGGACACGGCGCGGACCTTGGCCGAGGCGTTGACCAAAACCGCCAACGCTGCAGGTTGCCGCACCACGGCTGTGATTAGCGATATGAGCCAACCGTTAGCACCTGCGCTGGGCAATGCGTTGGAAGTGGCCGAAGTGATGAAAGTGATGACCAAAAGCCCCAAAGGACCGCTTGTGGATATTTGCGCCGCTTTGGGTGGCGTGCTGTTGGCAAACGCAGGTCTGGCCAAAGACGTTCAGGCTGGTGCCGAAATGATTGTCAAAGCCATCCGTGATGGCCGCGCGGCTGACCGTTTTGGTCAGATGATTGTGGCAATGGGTGGCCCGGTGAAATTCACAGAAAATTGGGCGCGTTTCTTGCCTGAGGCGACCGTGATCCACGAAGTTTCAGCCAGCAAATCAGGCTTTATCACTGCGATAGACGGCGAAGCGTTGGGGCTTTCAGTGGTTGCAATGGGCGGCGGACGCACTGTTGAAAGTGATCGAATTAACCCAGCGGTGGGCTATTCTGACGTGGTCCGGTTGGGGGTGAAAGTCACCAAGGGCCAGCCTTTGGGTGTGGTTCATGCAGGCCGCGGGGACAAAGCGGATGCCGCCGAACGTGCACTGCGCGACGCTATCACAATTGGCACCGCAAAACCCGTTGTGCCGAACCTGATCCACGAAAGGATCGGCTGATGTCAGCGGCGAATGATCTCCAGAAAGGTCGTGCGTTTCTGGTTGTGATGGATTCCGTGGGCATCGGTGGCGCGCCCGACGCCGATCAGTTCTTTAACGGTGATGTGCCGGACACTGGCGCAAATACGCTTGGTCATATCGCGCAGGCTTGCGCTGATGGAGTGGTCGAAGGCGGGCGTACAGATCCTTTGAACATGCCACATTTGACCACGCTGGGGCTGTTCCATGCCGAGGCTTTGGCAAACAATCGTGTTGTTCAAGGCGCGGCACCAACAGGTGGCTGGGGTGCGGCGCAAGAGGTCTCAAAAGGTAAAGATACGCCATCGGGGCATTGGGAACTGGCGGGGCTGCCTGTGCCCTGGGATTGGCACTATTTTCCAGATACGAACCCAGCTTTCCCCGACGCAGTGACCCAAGCCATCTGTGATATCGCGGATGTTGATGGGATTTTAGGCAATGCCCACTCGTCCGGCACTGTGGTTCTTGATGCGCATGGCGCGGAACATATGCGCACTGGGAAGCCGATCTGCTACACCTCTGCGGATAGCGTGTTGCAGATCGCGGCGCACGAGGAAACATTTGGGTTAGAACGTTTGCTGGATCTGTGCGAACGCATTGCTCCAATGTTGCACGAGATGAAAGTTGGCCGTGTGATTGCACGCCCCTTTGTGGGTGATACTGGCAACTTTGAACGGACGCCGCGTCGCCGTGATTATGCGATTATGCCACCCGCACCAGTCCTAAGCAATTGGGTGCAGGGTGCTGGCCGTCGGGTTTATGGCATCGGTAAAATTGGCGACATCTTTTCGATGCAAGGTTTTGACGAGGTGCGCAAAGGGCCTGATATGCAGCTTATGCAGCATCTAAGCGATTTGGTGGATAGGGCAGAGGCAGGCAGCCTGATATTTGCCAACTTCGTAGAATTTGACAGCGAATATGGCCACCGCCGTGATGTGTCAGGATATGCGCGTCATCTAGAATGGTTTGATCGTGAAATCGGCAAGCTAATCAGTCGTCTTGGACCAGATGATATTATGGTTCTGACTGCGGACCACGGCAATGATCCGACATGGATTGGAACCGACCACACCCGCGAACGTGTGCCCGTTGTTGTTGCAGGCTGCGGGCCTAAGGCGCTGGGACACATCGGGTTTGTCGATGTTGCCCACCTTATTGCGGATCATTTGGGCGTTACACCCTAATGGCGGGCGGTCTTTGGTTGTGTCGACGCGCCTGCCTTGGCACAAAGGCTTAAACAAAGGAGTCGCCACATGTCTGAGCATTTGACCGTCGTAGATCACCCGCTGGTACAGCACAAATTGACCATCATGCGGGATAAGGGCACGCCGACAGCCGTGTTTCGCCAGCTTCTGCGCGAGATTTCGCAACTGCTGGCCTATGAGGTGACACGTGGGTTGCCCATGACCACCAAGCAAATCGAAACACCGATGCAGATGATGGATGCGCCAACCTTGGCAGGTAAAAAACTGGCGCTGATTTCGATTCTGCGCGCTGGCAACGGCTTGTTGGATGGTGTCTTGGAGTTGATCCCATCTGCGCGAGTTGGCTTTGTTGGTCTTTACCGTGACGAGGAAACGCTGTTGCCGGTCCAGTATTATTTCAAAGTACCTGACGCGTTAGAGGATCGACTGGTTATTGCTGTTGATCCGATGTTGGCAACTGGCAACAGTTCTGTTGCGGCGATTGATCTGCTAAAAGGTGCCGGGGCACGCAATATCCGGTTCTTGTGCTTGTTGGCCTCTCCAGAGGGCATAGCACGGATGAAAGAAGCGCATCCTGACGTGCCAATTGTGACGGCTGCGGTTGACGAAAAATTAAATGAAGTCGGCTATATCGTGCCTGGTCTGGGTGATGCAGGTGACCGAATGTTCGGGACTAAGTAAGATTTGGGGGATCGTGTGCAATTCCCCCCTATTTCCAATGTGTGACTCTGGACACGGGTGATGTAGTCATGCAATCTGCAGGCTATATCTTGTGGGGGCATAGATGAAAATTACCAGAGTTATCGCAGTGGCTGTGATTGTAGCGTTAGCTGGCGTTGCAATGTCGCAGGCCCAAAGCCTACGAAACGCAGGCGAACCGGCTGAATTTCCGCCTAGCAGCTATAAAGGCACGCAGTATATCGACAGCCGTGGCTGCATCTATGTGCGAGCTGGCATCAGTGGGGACGTTTCATGGATTCCACGTGTTAGTCGCTCACGTAAGCAAATTTGCGGGCAAATCCCGTCTATTGCGGGCGCGGTTGCTTCTACAGCGCCACGTGCCAAATCAGCTAAGGTACCAGTTCAAATCACACTGGATACGCCTCAGAAAGCGGCCCCTGCTGCAAGAACTGTGGCAAAAGCAGCGGCCAAACCCAGAGTGCGCAAGCCCCTTGCTGCCGCCCCTAAGCCACGGCGCGTAAGCCTTGCGCGGCCTGCGCCAGTGCTCAAACCCGTGGTCATAGCGACTGCCGCGAAACCCGTTATTACACGTCCAGCCGCAACCATTGCCCAGCGCCAAGCTTCACGTGTTGCATCGGCCTGCCCAAACGCGTCAGCATCCAGTCAACGGTATTTGGGACAAGCTTCTAGTGGACTGGCAGTCCGTTGTGGCCCGCAGGGTCAAACCCATTATAATGCCAGAGAAATTGCCCCAGGCGCGGTTGCGCCTGTAGCGATTTCCCAACAAAACCAACGGGCTGTAATAAGCCGTAGCCCACAAGTTGTGTCTGCTGGGGCATCAACCTCTGCAATCAATGGTGCGACGCGGATTGTCCCTAAACATGTATTGGCCAACCGTCAAAACACCCAAAACCTGCAAATTCCAAATGGGTACCGTTCGGTTTGGACGGATGATCGCCTAAATCCGAACCGTGCTGAGCAATCGATTGTGGGGCAAGGCCAGATTAAACTGGTGTGGACAAATACGGTACCACGTCGATTGATCAACACGGCCTCTGGTCTCGATGTTACGGCATCGACTCCGCTGCTGTATCCATACGTAGATATGACCAACCAAACGCGCAATCTGGGTTCGGTTTCGATCGTGCAGCGCAATGGCCAAGTTGTGAAGCGGGTTGTGCGCAATGCAAACGCGGGACGTGCGCGCCAGCCTGTTGTCTCCAGCCGTTCAGCGCCAGTGGTAAAGCCATTAACAACCCGTGCGGCACCAGAAGCTGCTGCCGCGCAGTTTGTTAATGTTGGCACCTATGATCAACAAGGCAGTGCGCAAACCGTTGCACAGCGGATCAAACGTATGGGGCTGCCTGTACGTATAGGCAAATACACACGGTCGGGTAAAACCTATCGTATGGTTCTGGCAGGTCCGTTTGGCACGGATGCGTCGCGGGTTTTGTCCAAGCTGCGTTCTGCTGGATATAGAAACGCCGTTATGCGTTAACCACGTAAGGTTTGAATTATTTGAAAGGGGCGTGCCACTGGGTGCGCCCTTTTTCGTTAGTTGCCGCAGATCGCTTGAAGGCGCAGCCAATCGCCGTCGCGCAACAAGGGCTTGGTGAGGGTGCCAGACACAGGATCGGCCTCGATCAAACCAAAGGTGGTTTCGCCTGTGACATCCACGGCTTTGGCATAAGGTGTGCTGCGGATGTTGGCGGCGGCAAAGGCCGCAAGCAGTGCCGTTTCGTCCACGTCTGGACGTTGTTTGCTAAGGACCGCTTCGGCGTAATCATCCAAGGCGGCAGAGGGTACGTTGCCCGTGGTCAGTAAGGTAAATGTGGCGCGTAAGCCCACGTGGTCCAACATCGCCTCAAGACTGTCATTGGTCTGGCTGCGCACCTGTTCTGCCAAGATATAGCCCGCGACCACATCAGGTTCTTCAAAATCTTCGACCAACACCCTGTTCACCAGAACCTTGCCACCCGGTAAATACAGGCTGTCAGTGATGCCGGCGCGCAATACGATGAGTTCTTTGGCATTCGTGCGTAGGGCCAAAGTTTTAAGGGCAGGGGCCGCGGGGCGTGATTGACAGGGTGTCCCAGCCACACGTTCAATACGTGTCAACAATGCTTCGCCAATCTTGGCGCGGGTCACGTCGGGAACAACGCTGAGCGTGTGTTTTTGGACTGCATTTGGCAGCCACAAAACCATTGCGGCAGCCACTGCACTGAATGATACAGTTGCACCCAACCAGCGCAAACGCCCTGGGTTTGGACGCGCCTTTAAGACGGCTTTGCGCAGGGTATCGATTGCGTTGATCATTTCAGTTTCAGAATCGAGAAGTTCTAAGGTTTCAGCGGGGTCGCCGTCAGGGTGAAAAACTGCAGGTGTATTGGAAGTGCCATACCGTTCGACCGCTGCCAAAGACCAATGGGTGATGGCTTGATCATTCATATCACTGATCACAAGGGTTGCATCACCAATAGACACAACCACCTCGCGCCGCTGATCTTGCGGCGTCGGACGCCACAATCCTGTGGCTTCTAGGCGGTCATATTTGGCTAGTGCGGTCATTGGGCTGCTCGGCCTTTTGTTTGGGACAAGCTAGCCTAAGGGGGCGGGGTTGGGCAATACGATAAGCGTGGTGCGGATTACGCACAGGTTACGTGGGGCGCGGCCCCACACCCCGGGATATTTTTGGCCAAAAGAAAATAGGGTGAAATGTGGGGGCACCATTGCAGGTTAAAGGTCCTTGGCAGCTTGTCGCAATTCGAATTTTTGGATTTTGCCCGTGGATGTTTTTGGCAGCTCTTGGAAGATCACTGTCTTTGGTGTTTTGTACCCTGCCAAGGTTTGGCGGGCAAAGCTGATCATTGCAGCGGCGTCCCCAGTGCACCCTTCTTTTAATTCAATAAACGCACAGGGCACTTCGCCCCATTTGTCATCGGGTTTGGCGACCACAGCGGCAAGGGACACATCTGGGTGGCCCATTAAGACTCCTTCGACTTCGACTGAGCTGATGTTTTCCCCACCTGAAATGATGATGTCTTTGGCCCTGTCTGCGATTTGGATATAGCCGTCGGGATGTTGCACGGCCAAGTCTTCGGAATGGAAATAGCCGCCTGCAAATGCTTTTTCCGTGGCTTCGGGATTTTTGAAATACCCTTTCATCACGGAATTACCGCGCATGACGATTTCGCCTTGCGTGGCGCTGTCCATTGCGACCTGACCCATTTGATCGTCCATAACCGTGATGTGTTCCATCATCGGCATTGCGACCCCTTGGCGGGCTTTGATCGCGGCCTTGTCGGCTTGATCTAGGCCATCCCAATCCTCGCCCCGCCAGATACATTCTGTGACGTGGCCGTAGGTTTCGGTCAGTCCGTACACTTGGGTGATGTTGAACCCTAGGGCCTCGATCTTGCCAAGGGTCGCGGGCGCAGGTGGGGCGCCTGCGGTAAACACCTCGACCGCGTGATTGAATGTGCGCCGCTCAGTTTCAGGCGCGTTGACGATCATGTTGAGCACGATGGGTGCGCCGCCAAAATGCGTGACCCCTTCATCCGCGATGGCAGCATAGATCGCACCTGCGGTGATGTCGCGACAACAGACCAAGGTTCCGCCTACCAAGGGCATCATCCATGTGTGGTTCCATCCGTTGCAATGGAACAGCGGCACAATGGCCATGAAGACGGGATGCAGCACCATGCGCCACGAAATGACCGTGCCCATTGTCATCATGTATGCACCACGGTGGTGATAGACGACGCCTTTAGGCCGCCCTGTGGTGCCTGAGGTGTAATTCAGCGCAAGGCTTTCCCATTCGTCCTGTGGCATGATCCACTCGAATGTAGGGTCAGCTGAGGCCAGAATATCATGGTATAACGGATGGCGCCCTGAGGCGGGCCAGCCTTGCGCTGTGTCTGGTACTTCAATGACAATTGGGGCGGGGCCTTCCATCCGCCCAATTGCGGCCTCAGCCAGTTCTATAAACTGGGGGTCGACAAGGACCGCTTTAGCCTCGCCATGATCAAAGATGTAGGCGACGGTGTCCACATCCAAGCGCGTGTTGATTGTGTTGAGGACAGCGCCACAAGCGGGAACGCCAAAATGCGCCTCGGCCTGCGCGGGTAGGTTTGGGATAAGCGTTGCAACTACATCACCAGAGGCAATGCCCATACCAGCCAAACCCGATGCCAGTCGCGTGCAGCGGTCATAATATTCAGCGTATGTGACGCGGTGATCACCGTAGATAACAGCTGTGCGCGTGGCAAAGACATGGGCGGCACGGCGCAGATGCGATAAAGGCGTCAGCGGCACATAGTTGGCGGCACATTTGCCCAATCCGGCTTCGTCATTCATCCAACCCATTTGCGCACTCCCCTTCGCAATTCGTCACCACGCTTGAATCGTGTGGAAAACACGATATTGCAAGTAAAACCTATCTGAAAAGCAAAGTCTTCCAATATGAGTACCACCCCAGCCTTAACAACCGTCCAAACACGGCCAATGGCCGCAGCCCTTTGTATGATTGGGGCTATGGTTCTTCTGGGCTTTGTCGACAACTATGTGGCAATCATCGCAACCGAAATTAGCGTTTGGCAATTTCTAACCGTGCGGGCAATCATGGCCGTTCCGTTGATCGGGGTGTTGTCGATGCTGGGTTTGGGGACCATGCGGCCACAACGACTTTGGGCTGTTGCTGTACGCAGCGTGTTGGTTTCTGTCGGGTTGATGCTGTACTTCGGGTCACTGGCATTCATGCCAATTGCGCAATCTTTGGCGGGGTTGTTCACCTCGCCCATCTTTGTACTGCTGATGACGGTGGTTGTTCTAAAGCAAAAGATTGGACCTTGGCGTGTATTGGCTGTGGCCGTCGGTTTCGCGGGCATCCTTCTGGTGTTGGGTTTACAACAGGGCGCGCCGGGCTGGGTCATGCTGATGCCTGTGGCGGGAGGTTTTTTTTACGCGATGGGGTCACTGACAACGCGGATACTTTGCGCCGAAGAAAGCACCATTTCGATGTTGGCAGGGATCATGAGCATGCAATGGCTGATTGGTGTGATCGCGCTGATCACCCTTAACATTTGGTCGCCAGCAGTGCCTGGAGGGGCTGATGGCTTTCTGCTGCGAGGTTGGGTTTGGCCCATCACATCTGTTTTCCCATATATTGTGCTTCAGGCGTTTATTTCGGTCTTCGGGGTCTTCCTGCTGATCCGCGCCTATCAATGGGGAGAGGCAAGCCAAGTGTCGGTCCTTGAATACTCCATCATGATTTTCGGGCCGTTCTTTGGCTGGTTGTTGATGGGGCAAAGCATCACATCAACAATGATCGCAGGGATTGCATTGATTATTGTTGCGGGTGGGATTATCGCCGTGCGCTCGAAAGAGTAAGACGATGCGTCCTACTTTCAAAAACCACTCAGCAAAAGTTGTGCACCACGTTAAGGTGTCCGCATGATCATCAGTCTAGGCCGCAAATACATATTCGTGCACGCCCCAAAGACGGCGGGAACTTCGATGGCTCTGGCGCTCGAGGCGCGGGCGATGAAGGACGACATCATGTTGGGTGATACGCCCAAAGCGGTGAAGCGGCGCAAGCGGCTTAAGGACGTTAAAGCAGCAGGGCGGTTGTGGAAGCATTCCACTTTGGCAGACATTGATGGGTTGATCGCACCTGAACAGATGGATGACCTGTTTACCTTTACGCTTGTGCGCAATCCTTGGGACAGGATGGTCAGCTACTACCACTGGCTACAGGTACAGGCCTTTCAACACGACGCTGTGACATTGGCTAATACACTGACATTCACGGAATTTGCGCAGTCCGCGCAGATCACCAACAGCTTTAAGGCAACGCCTGCACACCACTACATGACAGATGCGATGGGTAAGGCGCGTTGCAGCGCATATATCCGGATAGAACACTTCGCAGAAGATGTGGTGCCTTTGGTCGATCACCTTGGATTCGATCTGATGCTGGACCACGTAAACGTCTCAAGCCGCAGATCAATCTATCAAAGCTACTATTGCACGGCATCACGCGCGGCGGTTGAAAACGCCTGCGCCGACGATATTGATAGATTCGGCTATAGCTTCGAATAAGTCAGCTTTGAGTTGGGAAAATGCAATTTTCTTGTAATTTGTATTAAATGCCACACCAATCTTATCCATTGCTCCAAGATTGCGGCACTGGCGAAACAATACTCCATTCTCGCCTCGGTTGTGACCAAGGAGGGTCACGCGAGGCATAGCATCTGGTTTCAAGACTTAATCAGCGCTGAGTTTCAAAAATGGATCTGCCCTTAGCGCTACACACCATGGGGATGGAAAAAATGTTCGGTTGGAAAACAAAACAAACACACTTCCACGTCGGATGATGGAGCAAACAGGTGCTTATGATGGTGGCGTTAACGCAATCACAAACGGCCTGATTGTTGGCACACGTATAGGCACATCAATGGGCTGGCACCAAATCGACGCAATCGCAGTTGGTGACGCGGTTCTAACATTCGACAACGGTATGCAAATTGTGACTGGCGTCAGCCGCTCGACCGCATGGGTCGACGCCCCTTGGACACCTGATGACGTGTGGCCTGTTCATATCCCTGCTGGTGCGCTGGGCAATTAGGTGGAAATGACGGTTTTGGCTGGCCAAGGTTTGATGATCGAAAGCGACGCGGCCCTTGATCAACACGGTGACCCATATGCTGTTGTGCCTGCTCTTTCTTTGGTTGGTGTGCGCGGCATCACACGTCAGGCCCCACGTAACCAGCTCAAAATCGTCACACTGTCATTTGGCGTAGAACAAGTGATCTACGCAGAAGGCAACGTCTTGGTACATGCCCCGTTTCAAAGATGTCGCTGGGCGCAATGCTTAACGGCGCACAAGGTGCCTATGACGTATTGTCCGTAACAGATTTTTGTCATATTGAACCGCCCCCAGTTTGCCGGAGGCTCCAAAGTAAGTATGGAT
>TARA_B110000908_G_scaffold88485_1_pt1 | contig 19887 bp, 18 predicted proteins | sample TARA_B110000908 | Tara Oceans TARA_B110000908 (sample SAMEA4398067) | marine metagenome | biome: Polar Biome; feature: [DCM] deep chlorophyll maximum layer (ENVO:01000326); material: water (ENVO:00002006), including particulate matter (ENVO:01000060) such as... | depth 36 m
TTGAGAACACTATTCGTCAATACGGTAAATACTTGAGCCTCCGCTCAATGGTGATGGTCGGTGGCGTTGACTCAGCACCCCAGAAGCAGGGGCTGATCGACGGGCTTGATATTCTGGTTGCCACACCGGGGCGATTACTGGATATGGCGCACCAGCGCGCGTTGTACTTTGATGAGCTGGAGGTATTGATTCTGGACGAAGCCGACAGAATGCTAGACATGGGCTTTATTGGCGATATTAATAAAATTATTGAGCGCCTGCCCACACAAAGACAGAACTTACTGTTTTCAGCCACCCTATCTGACGAAATACGATTGTTGGCAAAAACAGCGATTAATGACCCGATTGAAATATCTATCAATGCCACTAACGCCACCGCACCAAAAATTTCCCAATGGTTAATCACCGTTGATAAAGACAATAAGTCCGCCTTGCTAAGTCATTTAATTAAGACCAATCAATGGACCCAAGCACTGATCTTTATTCGCACAAAACACGGTGCTGCGAAATTAGTGAGTCAGCTGGAAAAACGGGGGATCAAAGCCGAAGCAATTCACAGCGGAAGAAGCCAAACTGTTCGCACCCAATTACTGGCCGACTTCAAGTCCGGCAACATTAGCTTACTAGTGGCCACCGGTATTGCTGCCCGCGGTATCGACATTGATGACCTCGATCGGGTTGTTAATTATGACTTGCCAGACGATGATGATGACTACATTCATCGAATCGGTCGCACCGGTCGCGCCGGTGCTATCGGTGAAGCGGTGTCATTGGTATCTAGGGATGATTTCAAGCGCCTATGTGCCATCGAGCGCCGCCTGGATCAACTCATTGAAAGAAGAATTATTGAAGGATTTATTGCTACCAAAGAAGTGCCTGTTTCGGTCTTAAATCATGTCAGGAAAAAACCAGAAAAAAAAGTCGCTAACGCCACGAATAAAAAACAAGCATCAAAGAAAAATGATCGAGCCAAATCAAGCGGCCATAAAAAATCATCCCGCGGCCCTGAGACCGAAAAAGCCAATCCCTGGAGCCAGTGGTTTGAAAAAAACAAAAAATAATACGCTTTAACAACATGATATATCGATAAAAATAGCATAGTGGCAACCTTTAAATAGAACCTAGCAATACCAATAATGATAGCGAACGGCTGATAATTAAAGGGATTACTGTTATGAATAATTTTTTGCAGCACGCTCACTCAATAGAAACTTTTCTGTCTCGTAATCGAAGTGATACCGAAGCGGGAACCGCCTGGAAAAGAACTCCCACAGGAAAACCCAGTCATTCTTTTTATCATGGCTCTGCCGGTGTAATGGTGTACTACATCGAACTCTATCTTGCCACGGACGACACCGATTATTTAGCCACCGCCATCTCAGCCGGCGATAACTTACTCGCCTACGTCAACCAAAAGGCCAGCGCGGAAGAATTCATCACCATAGGCTTCTATTCAGGCTGGCCTGGGCTAGTTTATGCGCTGACTGAGTTGTTCAAAGTGAGTCATGAACCCCGTTTTAAAAAGGGGGCTATCACCGCACTCAATCGTATCACTGCACAAGCCAGCAATATCGGTGCGGGGCTTGGCTGGATCGAACCTATTCCTTTCTCTGATATTACTGGTATTACCGGTACCCGCGAAGTTATCGACTTATCGGTGGGCTCTGCGGGTGTTGGTATTATTTATCTGTATGCATACAGAGAAGGGCTGCTGTCCGATCTTGAGCTGGCGAGAAAAACCGCCGACCGTTTGTTGGAGGTTGCCGAAGCGACAGAGGACGGATTACGCTGGTTAATGATGGTGGATATGGCGTTTCCGTTTACCGCGCCCAACTTCGCTCACGGTGGTGCTGGTGTGGGTTATTTTCTTGCCGACCTCTACAAAGAGACCGGTGACAGCCGCTATCTTGAGGCCGCGATCAGTGCCGCAGACTATGTAAAGTCGCGAAGTGTTGCTCAACAACAAGGGCATCTTGTCTGCCACAACGAAGAACAACAACCGCCGACACTGTTTTATCTCGGCGTATGCCATGGGCCTGCCGGTACCGGCCGCTTCATGTATTTGCTTTATAAAATCACCGGTAACGACAATTATTTCGATTGGATAACCGCTAACTTTTTGGGATTGCTAGGTACCGGAGCGCCGGAGCAGCGCTGTAAGGGACTCTGGAATAACCATGGACAATGCTGTGGCGACGCAGGTATCGGCGACTACGCGCTGTTTTTGTATCACGAGACAGGCAACCAATACTATCTCGACTATGCCTTACGGACCGCTAGGGAGCTCATGAATACAGCAGATAGTGATCGGGGCTTGAGCTGGAATATGGCCGAGCACCGTGGTCGCCCAGAGTTTGTTGAACGTCAAACAGGCTATATGCAAGGTGCCGCGGGCATTGGCAGTTTCATGCTACATTTAGCCACCGTTCTTGAGCACAAGCCGGTAAAATTGCTATTGCCCGAAACGCCTTTTAGTTACACCGCGAACGGCGTTACGCCGTAGCTATTAAGTACTGAGTATTAAGCAGTGAGCATTAGGCACCATATTCTCTAAGTCTTTGCCTTCCATATTTGAGACTGGGCGCCTTTGTCGCTGCTAATAATCCCGCTCCTTACTGATATATTCCCTATCGTTAGTGGTTCCACCATGCCAGATCTGAATAAGATCTCATGTCCAACTCATGTGTCCACACTGATCGATGTTGCTGAGCGATATGAAAATAGGTTTCTGCAATTTTCTCTGGCAGCATCAAACCATCATTGTCCATGCCCCGTGACTCGCGCAACTGCTGAAATTTTTCGGCGCCCAACATTTTTCCCAGCGTATCGGGTGCATCCACGGCGCCATCAATAACTATGTGTGCCACGTGTATACCTTTTGGACCAAATTCAGCATTTAACGATTGGCAAAGCATCCGTCGCCCGCCCATGGCCGCCGCATGAGAATGTTGCCCTTTGTTACCACGCACAGCCGCCGTAGCCGAGGTCACCAAAATCACGCCTTTGCCACGCGCTTCCATTAACGGACAAACTGTCGACGCCAAACGAAACAGCCCAAAAGTAGCCATGCGCCAGCCCATTTCAAAGGCTTTATAGGTAGTATCTTGCAACGATCTGTCGCCAATTTGCGCGCCCAAATTAAACAGTACAACTTCAACAGGGCCGATATCTGCCTCAATGGACGCCACCATATTTTCAATGCTGTCAGGCTCAACCGCATTCAGTAAAAACCCGGAGGCTGACCCCCCTGCCGTCGTAATATCATCAACCAACTTGTCTAAACCCTGTTGGTCACTGCGACGACACAAAACAGCATGATAACCCGCGTCGGCAAATCGCTTGCCGACGGTTCCGCCAATACCGGCGCCGGCGCCGACGACTAAACAAACTGGTTTCATAATAACCTCCTCTCTGCACTGACTGCACTATTGCATATTCGCCTTTAACGTTAGTTCACCGTAAACGATTCCAGTAAATCCTGAAACAAAATCGTTCCGTTGACCATATTCTCTATTGATACTTTTTCATCGTTACCATGTACACCTCGGTAGGCTGATGGCGAAGCCATAAAAGGAGCAAAGCCATAGGACACGATACCTAAGTCGCGAAAAAAGTGACTATCCGTAAATCCGGTAGACACACTCGGCATCACTCTGGAACCCGGATAATGTTGACTCGTCACCTTCTTTATATGCTCAAACAAGGGTGTATCGGTTTCACTGATTGCCGGAGAAAACCCCATCAGTCGCTCTATCTTTATATTGGAGTCAGAAATTAATAGCTTTAATTCTTTTTCAAAAACATCCAAGTTTTGATCCGGAAGCAAGCGACAATCCAGTTCAAGCACAGCCTCCGCTGGGACCACGTTAATCTTTGCGCTGCCTTCAATGCGAGTAGCTGAACAAGTGTCGCGCAACAGCGCATGGTGTCGAGGATTGCTTGTTTGCAGTGCCAACATAAACTCAGTATCCAAAATATACTGGGATATGTTCGCATATTGCTTTTGGAAGCCATCCGGCTGAGATTCAGCAAGATCAGCAAACATTCTAGCTACCGGCTTAATAACCCGCGGCTTAAAGTTGGTAGTTGTAATACGATGGCCAGCCTTGAACAAGCGAGTCACCGACGTATGTACCTGAGGCGACGAACCGTGCCCCGGTCTGCCCGTTGCGGTAAGCCTTAACCATAATGGAATTTTTTGCGTCACTTCGACCGTAAACCCGATCTTGCCACCAACACGCGAGCCACTACCCCCCTCATTCAGTAAAAAACCGACATTTTCAAATATTTCGGGATGATTCTCTACCAGCCATCCGGCACCATATTGTCCGCCGGCTTCTTCATCGGCCGTTGCAATAAACCAAACGTCGCGATTGAGCGCCTTGCCCGATGCGGCCAGCGACAAAAAAGCCTGGAATTGAGTGATACCTAAACCCTTCATATCCAGAGCGCCACGCCCGTATATATAGCCGTCTTTTATGACCCCCTTGTACGGATCGACAGTCCAGTAATTCTCATTCGCCGGTACTACATCGATATGATTGATTAGCACAATACCTGGCTTACTCCCCCCCGGAATTTTTGCCCAAATATTACCGCGCCCAGGCGCGGACTCGCCGGTCTGAAATTCTATCCCCGCTGCGGTCAAGTACTTGGCAAAAAAAGCAACACCTCTCGACTCATTCCCAGGAGGGTTCGCCGTATTAATCCGCAGGTATTCTACTAGGCGTTCAGGAGCTTCACTGGCAAATTTGTCAGCGGCATTCACCGTTTGCAACGAGAGAAGAAAACACAAACCCGCCAAAAAAACATTTTTTTTCAAACTGCGATTACTCATAAGATATACCGATGGTTATTGTTATTTAAGTGGATAAGCCGATTAAACCGAGAGAGGAGACTCCATGCTTGCTAGGCCCACGGTTCTGCCGCATACCATACCTGACCATCACTTTGAACTTGCCACCCAAGAATACAGTTAAGATGGTAAGGCAGCGAGCCCAAACCTCTTGAGTCGATTAGCTGCCGTCTGGTCGGTTGGATGTATCCGCTCTCATCGATAGCTCGACTCAACAACTCAGCACCCGTGCCATCCCAGCGCCAGGGCAGAGTAAAACGGGTATGAGCTTGCGATAACACGGGACCTTGCAACGCCGCTTTTTGCCAGCGTTTTCCACCGTCAACACTAACATCGACTTGAACAATTTTCCCGCGCCCACTCCAGGCCAATCCACGAATTTCTGTCCAACCTTTTGACAGCACTGCCGGATAAGTTGGGCTGGTAATGATCGATCGGGCGTCCATAACCACACTAAATAGTCGCGATTTATCAGTTTTTAATGGGTCAGTATATTTAGATGTTTCCTCCCTTGTCATAAAAGGTTGATCGGATACTTCCAATCGCCGCAACCACTTGACGTTGGTATTTCCCTCCCACCCAGGTAACAGCAAGCGAAATGGATAACCCTGCTCTGGGCGAATTGCCTCACCATTTTGAGCGTAGGCGATCATCGCGTCGTCTAACCCTTTCGCCAGCGGAATACTGCGGGCCAAAACCGCAGCATCAGCGCCCTCAGCCAAAAACCAGCGGGCTTTTCCCTTCACCCCCGTCTCGTTAAGCAGCGTGCTCAAAGCAACACCGGTCCACTCACTTTGACTAGTCAGCCCGCTCAATTGTTGTGGCGTTGTTTTCTCTCCCGCTCGAATATTAAGATTACCTGAACATTCAATAAAACAAACTCGAGTGACCGAAGGCATTCGCTTTAAGTCTGCCAACGAAAATTTGAGCGGTTTATCAACCATCCCGTGAATCAATAGTTCGTGCACTTCGGGGTCTAACGTTGGCACCCCAGCGTGGTGGCGCTCGAAGTGAAGATCAGCGGGGGTGATTGTCCCGTGCAAGTCCTGCAAAGGCGTCCCTGACGCGATATTATACAAAGGCAGCCGCTGTGGTGATTCAAAGGCAGAGCGCTGTCCAAGTCCAGAGGGCGCCAAGCCCTGTTGTCGCGTGGAGGCTAATAGCTGATCAATTTTTTCGAGTGACAGTTGCTCTGCGCTGTCTGCGGCCAAAAGCGGTCGAGTGGCAACAACCCCTGCGACTCCGCTCAGCCCTGTCAGTATTTGCCGACGGCTTAATTTTTTGCTCATTAATTCAGCCTCCTTCCGGATGGCGGTAATCTATAGGGATTCGGTCATCAACCACAAACCGATGTCGCGATGGCATTCTGATAGCGGCCAGGTTATCTGCACCTATGTGCTGGTCTGGATCAATAATGTCATTCAGATACAGCAGATAGGCGACCAAGCTATACACTTCGTCATCGCTTAAAGTGCCCGGCTGGGAAAATGGCATAGCTCGACGGATATAATCAAACACCGTTGTTGCATACGGCCAGTAATTACCGATTGTTTTCTTAATACCGGGGTCACGGCCAAAGGGAAATGCATCATCGGCAATACGACCAACCAACGGCTCATTAACACCTCCGATACCCCGGTCACCGTGGCAACTCATACACTGATGCAGATACAACACTTTACCCTCTGCTACGGTTCCATTGCCTTTCGGCAGGCCCGCACCATCGGGCCTTACATCAATATCCCACAGCTGTATTTCCTGCGCCGACACTGCGCGGCCAAAGCCCAATCTCTCAGCCTTGCTGAGCGGTGAAACCATGAGCAAAAGACTACAAACGAACGCAAACATCGCGACACCCACTGAGTATTGTTTTTTCAAAGCACCAGCTCTCCAAACAGCGGTGGTATTTTATTATGGACGAGTATCCTCTTAAATACGACGATCGCACACCCCCAATCGAAACCTCAGCGGCGAGCAGTTAAAGCGCATTTGGAGAGTGACGTCCTCGTATACAGATTCTGGTTACGCGCCTCATTGGTCTAACCTGTGCACCACTTTTTGCGGTTGAAGAACAAGAACCAACAAAGTACAGCCATAATACCGTGAACGATAGTGGGTGCTGCCCCTGATTCTGCCGTCATGGTCATCGCCGTGGCGATGGTTAAACCGCTGTGGAAAGTCGATAGAATACCGAGCACCACACCCATGGTTTTTAGATTGTCTTTCTCACGCCATGCCCAGAGAACTATACTGGCGATAGTGAGCGCTGCAAAACCATAGTTGACCGCAAAAGCAATGCCAGCGGCGTTGCCGTCGGGAACAGCAGAAACCGGTGAAATTACTAACAGGGCTCCCACTAGCCCCTCGAACAGAGCATTGGCTATGAGCACGGCAATCAGCAATTTACGCATATTTTTTCCTCTAGATAGCGGTCTTTTAATGATATTGAGAGTGTAACTTGCACTCATGATGTGCACAACTGCTCTCTAGACGACACACGGCCTTTGGCAACCGTGGAGAATAACTACCCTTGAATTTTCTGAAAGAGTTGGTCTTTAGTCTTTCTATTGAGTGCCGAAGAACCTGCAGCCAATAACTTTAAAACACTAACGATTTAGCTTAGCTAAGCTAGGCAGTTACGCTATATTCAACGGTCACTGAATGGTAATTATCGAGTTAGTTTTTTCGGTGCGCTAACCGTAGGATGGGAGACGAGGAGTAAAATATCAATAGAAAGTTTGCATCGAGGTCGGTGAACTGTCACCGACCTCTAGAACGATCGACTAAGAGCTAGAATCCTAGCAAAGTCGCATAACGGTTTCGGTGATAGGCTTGATTTCCGTATGCAGCCTCCAGAACACGAGCTCGCTTGAGATACAAACCCGCGTCAAACTCATCAGTCATGCCGATACCGCCATGAATCTGAATGAGTTGATTGGACATCTCATGCAGAAAGGCACCCATTTTTGCTTTTGACAATGACGTTGCCTCAGCGATATCGTCGTCACCATTGTCTATCGCTTGCAGAGCTGCTTCCATACAAGAGCGGGAGAGTTCCATAGAGGAGAACAATACAGCCGCTCGGTGACCCAGCGCTTGAAACGAACCGATAACACTACCGAATTGCTCTCTGGTTTTGAGATAATCCAATGTCATATCAAAAGCCTGGGCTGCGGTTCCCATCATTTCAGCACCGAGACCAGCACGGGCACGATCCAATATTGACTCGAGTACGTCAAATCCTTGATCTAATGAACCCAATAATCCATCACTCGCCACTTCAACGTTGTTAAACTCTACCTTCGCATAGCCGCGACTATCAACCGTTTGCATCGATGAACGCGCAACACCAGCCGCATCAGCCGCAACTAGGAATAAGCTAATGCCTTCGCTGTCGCCGGCTTTGCCGCTGGTTCTAGCCGCAACAATAAGAGTCGTAGCCGCCATTCCTTCTAATACAAAGGTTTTGCTGCCATTCAACGTAAAACCTGACGGGTTCTTTTCAGCTCGCAATGCTGTGAGTGCTGGCTGATGGTGGTTGCCTTCATCAAGCGCCAGCGTTAACAATTCGCTACCGTCGACAACTTTAGGTAACAAGGATTGTTTTTGTTCTTCATTACCGGCCAGAATGATCGCAGAAGTGCCTACTAAGGCAGAGGCAAATAATGGCGATGCCGTCAGCTGACGCCCTAATTCTTCCAACACAACGCCAAAGGTAAGATAACCCAGCTCCGAGCCACCATACTCTTCCGGCACTAGTATACCCGTCCATCCCATTTCGATCATTTCTGCCCAAGTTGTTGCAGTAAACCGTTGCTCGATACCACTATCGCGCATTTCACGAAATTTTTGCACCGGTGCCTGCTCACTTGCCCATGATTTCGCCTGATCTCGAATCATGGATTGTTCTTCACTTAATGCTGCCATTGTCTTCTTCCTAACTGTTTCGTTTTAGCCTTTCTGGGTAGTTTCCGGTAGGCCTAGAATGTTCTTGGAAATGATATTGTTCTGAACTTCAAAAGAACCGCCGTAAATAGATATCGCTTTACCCCATAGCCACTCGCGCACGGTATTCAATTCCTGTTCATTAAAATCATCACCTTCCCAACCAATACCCTGGCTACCCATCAACTCCAGCGATAACTCCGAACGAGCTTGTGACACGTTAGTCGCCGAATTTTTGAGAATTGAAGCTGCCGCGCTAACTTCGACATTTCCCCTGGCCTCAGCAGTAATACGGCCTACGGTTAACTTGTGCGCCTGGTCGTCCATCAAATGTAAGATGATTCGAGAGCGCAAATCGGCATCGGCAATAGAGCCGTCCGCATTGGTCTCCACATAACGCTTTGCTAGATCCTGTAACGACTCTCGCTTGGTGCCGCCTGAAGAGGCGCTAGTCTGGCTTTGACGCTCATGTTGAAGTAGCCGTTTGACCACACTCCAACCCTGATTTAAAGGTCCAAGTAAATCTGCTTTGTCAGCCCGAGCATTATTAAAGTAGGTCTCACAAAATGGTGAGGCGCCAGAAATCAACTTAATCGGACGGGTTTCAACACCCTCACGATTCATTGGAAGCATCACAAAACTGATACCGTCGCGTTTCTTTTTGTCGGGATCCGTGCGAACCAGTGCACCGCACCATTGAGAAATATGAGCGCCAGACGTCCATACTTTTTGACCGTTGAGTATAAAATGATCACCTTTGTCCTCGGCTTTAGTGTTCAGCGAGGCCAAATCAGATCCTGCATTGGGTTCAGAAAGGCCCAAACACCAACGAACAGCGCCACTGGCAATACTGGGTAAATGCCGCTCTTTTTGATCGTCAGTTCCATATTCCATGATGGTTGGCCCAACCATCGTCACACCCATACCAGCCAAAGCGGGAATCGGGTTAAAACCACCGACTCGATTTATTTCCTGACCAACGACTTTTGCCTCTGGGTGACTCAATCCCGCACCACCATATTCAGTAGGCCAGGTAGGTGCACCCCAACCTTTGTCGGCCAAGCGTTGTCGCCAAAGCTCTAAGTCTGGCAGGCTGCCATCATTGTCATCCTCCATACTCGGGACATAACTTGATAATGATGAGGGGAAATTCCCCTCTACCCATTCCCGTACCGATGTACGAAATTGATCGGGTTGCATTGATTCACTCATGGATTATCTCTCTCAATGTGTTAAGTATTTCGCGTGAATAATTTAAGGTGCTATATAGTACACTATCACTTGGAAAATCCGAGCCCTCGGGCGACCATTTTTCACCCAATATACGGTAATGTCTAACTTATCTGACAGCAACCATTTATCATGCGAGCGTGGAATTGGACTTTATAGACATAGCTGCACTTTTGTTACTCATAACCGTCGGCGCCTATGTCCAGACCATTACCGGCTTTGCTATGGGGCTATTGATCGTCGGCGGGGTGACCATATTAAATCTCGCCCCGATCACGTTTACCGCCGCTGTCGTCGGCATTTTATCAGTCGCAAATACGTCCCTTATTTTGCGTTACTCGCTAAGACACGTGAACAAAAAGTTTTTGCTGTATTTGTGTATAGGCATGCTCCCCAGTCTTTTTATTGGCGTCTATGTTCTAAGTTTTATGAGTGAATCCCAGACTATTTTACTGCGTAAAACACTCGGCATCGTTATCATTATCGCCGGAATCCTACTAACCCTGAAACCCGATCCGTGGCCGAAACAATCCAGCAAATTAGCAATTGCGATAGCAGGGGTTGCCGGCGGGCTATTTGGCGGTATGTTTAGTACCGGCGGCGCGCCACCTGCCTTTTTAATGTACCGACAGCCGCTTAACCTACTCGTTATTCGCGCAACACTTGTGGCCATGTTCTTTATAACAACGGTGACCAGAACAGTCTTGATCACCATAGATGGGCAAGTAACTGCAAAAGTGCTTACGGTTTGTGCTGCCGCCATTCCTCTCGTCTTGCTAACGACGCATTATGCCCCGAAGTTCTCACCAGCCGGCTCAGATGCGACAATTCGCAAGGGCGTTTTTATGTTACTGATAATTACTGGCATATTACTTATCATTACCTAGGCATTCAGAGCTGTCAGGCAGTTACATCCAACTAATCCGAGTGCTAGACTACGCTGCTGCGCAGGTTCGGGGTAGATTATCCGTCTTTACCCGATTTTTTCCTTAATAAATAATATTTATGTCACTATGAAAGTACCAAAACGCCTCCAGCCCCTCGTCGACGACGGTTTAATCGACGAAGTCATTAGTCGCCTCATGAGCGGCAAAGAGGCTGATATATATATTGTCTCCTGCGGAGACAATATACGCTGCGCGAAAGTCTATAAAGAGGCGGCCAAACGCAGCTTTAAAAAGGCCGCTCAATACCAGGAAGGCCGGAAAGTCCGCAGCGGTCGCCGCGCCCGCGCCATGGAAAAGCGCTCGAGCTATGGCCGCAAACAGCAGGAAGAAATTTGGCAGAACGCCGAGGTCGACGCTCTTTCTCGACTGGCTAGAGCCGGTGTGCGTGTCCCCGAAACCTATGGTTGTGTCGATGGCGTTTTGTTAATGGAGCTGGTGACCGACGACGAAGGCAACGTCGCACCGCGACTTGATGATGTCACTATGTCTACCGAGCAAGCGCTCGACGATCACGCAATGATGATGCATTATGCCAAGTTAATGCTCTGCGCCGGCGTTGTTCATGGAGACCTTTCGGAATTCAATGTCCTCGTTGACGCCTATGGTCCTGTCATCATCGATTTACCCCAGGCCGTAGATGCCTCAGCCAATAACAATGCGGAATCGATGTTTGGTCGCGATGTGAACAACATGACGCGTTACTATGCCGAATTTGCTCCAGCATTACTCAAAACTCGCTATGCCGAAGAAATGTGGGCATTGTACGAAGAAGGTAAGCTAAAAGAAGAGACGGTGTTAACCGGTTTGTACGAAGGCGACGCTGACAATGCTGACGTCGATTCAGTATTGGAAGAAATCAAGGCGGTGTTACAGGAAGAGCAAGCACGCCAAGAGCGGCTAAGGGAAGCAGAAGAAGATGGATGACTGCAGGGTAACAATGCCGCAATCAGGACCGATCAGCATAACGTGGTAATACCTCACTAATAAACAACCGCGTTTGCTCTCGCATCTCTGCAGTGGAGTTTGCGACGGGCAACATAACGAACTTTGAACAACCCGCCGCAATATAGTCCTCAATTCGTTGGTGAACATCGTTCACGCTGCCAGCGACCATAAAATCTGCAGGATCTTTTTTCAGCCGAGTAGCTAATTCATTCTTGGCTTGTTGCGCAGATCGCTCATTAGGGCCGCCAATTCTAAATGAAAAAGTAGCGCCGTAGTGATCCTCTTCTATTTTCCGCCCTGTAATGAGGAGCGCCTGTTTGATGCCCGCTACCATGACTGCAGCTTGATCTGGGGAATCCAGTCCACCCAACCACCCCGTGCCGAAAGTTGCAGTCCTTCGCATGGCAACTGCGCTGGAGCCACCAACCCACAGAGGAATATGCTGATTGTTAGGTTTGGGGGAAATACTCGCTCTTTCGTATTGAAAAAACTCACCATTGAAATTGACATCGTCCTGATCCCACAACTGGCGAACCAGTGCTAAAGCCTCGTTGGCTTTTTTACCCCGTCGGCTGGTCGCTGTTCCAGTCGCGCTGTAGTCCTGACCCAAAGCACTCCCCAAACCAAAAGCAGGAAGCAGTCGACCACTACTCAGGAAGTCGATCGTAGCGCATTGTTTAGCCACTAATAATGGATCACGGAGGGCAATTGACGCGACATTCATCCCAAATCGAATAGTTTCCGTTGCTCCAGCTAAGGCAGCCATCGTCGACAAACATTCAAGCATCGGCTGCTTGGAGATTAAGCGATCTGACTGCCAGATAGAATCCACTCCACCGGATTCACATTGCTCCACCCAGCGCCAATAGTCTTGTGCGTTATCAAAAGGAAATCTAGCAAGCCCCAAACCTAAACCGATCGCCACGGTAGTACCCCTGGATTCTAAAAATCTTAGTATGGACCGACATTCTACGACGAGGCTGTCCGACGGGATAGTCTTTGCAAAGTGAAAATTAACTTGTCGAGCTGTTTTTGAGAAGGCCGCGGCAAGTTATCAAATCTTGCACCAATAACAGTACAGCGGTACGGAGGCTTTCGATATTCATAACTTTTAACCTCAAGATTACAGCTCAGCATATCGCCATCCGGCAAAGTAAACTTAGCGTCTTTTAAGTTACGGTTAGACGCCAACCGTTCGCTGATATTTTTATCAACACTGAAACTAACTCCAGATGAAGACAAATTGATAATGCGACACATCGCCATATCGCCACCCGACAGATTAATTCTCAAACGAGTGTTCATGTCGTTATGCACCGCTACCCGAAAATATTCTCTCCCGGTATTATCGCGATATCAGCATGCATAGGAAAAAACTCATCAATCAACAATGATTGACTGTCGGGATCTACTTTGAGAATAAGGCTTTGAAAAGAACAATCAATGCGATTGACGAATCGAACGTTAACAAACGTATGTTTTAAGCAGAGTCCCTGCAATCTCATCAAAGTTTCAGATTTTATGGCTGAGTCTTCGGCAACAGGCTGGGATCCTGAACCGAACAACATCGCCATAAAACCACGATTTTTTTACCGTTGGTAAATTCACCACGATGACTACCTCTAATAAATGCCAATTGAGTCTGTGCCAGCAGCGATGATCCATCGGAATGAACGAGTTTGAGCCAATCCGATATAAACTAATGCTTTGTCGGTTGCCACCACCATGGGGCCTGCAAACATTAGGCCCGAGCGCCATACACTAGTAGCTCACTACCTGTGTGTTTACCACAAATGACCACAACTATTCACAATTGCTACAAGAAAGTAGATACTTCCTCCGACCAGTAATCCGTGTCGCAATTATAAAGGCCAGTCCAAGGATCCCCCATGCGCATATTTTTATCGATAACCGTTACTTTCATCATTTTTACCGGCCTCAGCATTTACTATTTCAATCTGCCGGAGCCCGTCGCGACAACTCCGCCACCACTAACACCAGCGGAACTTGATAAGCTACCAACAGACCGTAAAGGCCAAGTATTAATCTATGGCGCCTACGGATACACCGGTGCAGGAATCTCACAATTAGCAGCAGACTATGGTATTACGCCGGTGCTGGCGGGCCGCAATGAAAGTAAGCTTAAACCGCTAGCAGACGCGTTGGGATACGATTACATCCTACTATCGCTGGAAAGTAATCATGATAATCTGGTTACCGTTCTAAAACATTTTGAAATTGTGCTGCACATCGCCGGGCCTTACACTTATACCTCTAAACCAATGATTGACGCCGCAGTTGTCACCGGCACACATTATTTGGACTTAACCGGCGAAATTCATGTTATTCAGGCTCAGCTTGATCGCGATGAAGAGTTCAAGAAGGCGGGTATTATGGTAATGCCGTCGGTCGGTTATGACGTTGTGCCAACAGACTGCCTCAACTTGTATGTGGCGAATCAAATTGAAAATCCAACCAAGCTAACTGTTTTAATGAACGGGAACTACAATACCGTTGAAGGCGCTGGTGCCAGCAGGGGAACAGCTAAATCAGGCGTGGAGATTTTATCACGCCCACTACTCAGCCGCGAAAACGGGAAAATGGTTCAGATTTCACAACCAAAAATGATCAAAAGAATCGAAAATGGAAGGGAGCAAACACTGATACAAATCCCCTGGGCTGACATGGTGACAAGTTACGTTAGTACAGGAATTCCCAACATCGAAATTTATCAAGTTCAAGAAGGCGAGGTGCCATCGTGGTTCCCAATGCTTGCCCAATACCGCTTTGGCCGTCGGCTTCTGTCGTGGTTAATCGATAACTACCTTCCAGAAGGTCCACCGCCGGAAGCCCAGCAAAGCCGACAAACGCAGATCAGATCAACTGCAACTAACGATAATGGTGATACTGCGACGGCCGAGATGATCACCCCGGAGGCCTATTTGCTCACTTTTCACAGCACACTGATTATCGCTAAACGGGTACTCGATGGAGACTGGGAGCCCGGTTTCCAAACCGTTGCTCAAGTCTATGGGGCCGATCTAGCGTTGGAAGTCCCTGGGGTATCGCGCGTCGATTTGTAGCTATCTATCGGTTATCAGGGATTCGCCGCTATTGGCCGGCCCTAAGCGCTCTTCCGCACATCGGCGAAGTTCTCCAATCCCGTTAGCATTTCATCGCGATTGGGACCGTTGACAATTCGAGCCGCTGCATTTTTCTTTCTACCGCGCAGCATATAACGATAGACTGTGTGCCGAATTCGTTTATCTTGTAAAAAATCACCCGGTTTTTCCAGTAGATGAAAGGTCTGTAGAAACCCTCGAAGCACATGGATTTCATTTTGAATGGCCGCTGCCATGGCGTCGCCAAAAGCAACGGCAAACCATTTTTTGAAACCGTCGGATTTCTCTACGAGTTCACCAGACATGATCGCAGCCGACTGCTTAATGGCTTTTTTATCCTCGTCGAGACTTGCTTTAAAAATTGGGCGAATTTCTTCAGTAGTTCGAGCGTCGAAGGTCAGAGCACGCTTCACTGGCGAGGGGTCAGACGCAATCACGTCGGCCAATAGATGCGCATGCTGCATGCCGATACTGCATCCTCTTCCATACAGTGGATTGGTGCGCACAGAGGCGTCTCCCACGGCAAAAAAGTTCAAGGCAACCGGCTTTTCATTTTGAATATAGTGACGCCAGACCGCATGAATGTCACCAAACCCAAAAGAGTCTGTAGTTGCCAGCGATACGTCTTCACGCACCCATGGCTGCAAACCCGGGATTTTCAAACATATTTCATCAAACTGCTCGGCATTATTGACGGCCTTGCGCAGTGCAATTTCAGCGGCGGGAACACAAATAATAATTGAAAAATTACCATCCTCACACTTAAATAAACCGTACTTCAAATACCCCAAATCACCCGCTGGCCGCTCAGGTCCATCCGCTGATGGCTCTGCTGCACCCGGTTTAAGTTTATAGTGCCGGGTAAAGTAAACAATTTCGGCGTCATCTTTTTCTTCTTCTATTTCATGCCCCAGCGCCTTGAACCAACCGGGAAACTTTGTCGTTCGACCACTAGCATCAATCACAATATCAGCAAAAAATGTGGTATCTCCTAATTGTAGCCCGGTAACTTTAAGATCGTCACTTTGATCATCAACCACAAAGCCCGTCACTGTTTTCCCACTGATAATGTTTATATTCTGCTGTCTTTCAACATAACGTCGCAGCACCGTTTCTATGGTGGCGCGCCTACACATCAATATCCACAATCGCTCGTCGCCGGGCTCTGGCGTGTATTTTGGGCGAAGATCGGGAGGAATCATCTGTTCAAACTCAACCCGTAAAGCGCCAGCGCTAATAAAGTCGTCGAGTAAATCTGGGTAATTGTCCTGAATCAAATTACACATGAGTCCCAGAAACGCATGAGGATGACGAAATTGTCCCGCGCCCTTTCTATCCCAGTCGAAAAATGCGGCGTCACCCCCTCCAACTGGAGGAGGATTATCGCGTTCAAACAGCGTAACGTGATAACCCTTTCGCATAAGCGCCAAAGACGCACCAAGCCCACAAATACCCGCACCTACAATGGCAATTTTCCCAATCATCGTATTCTTTCCACCTCACTTTTCTAGTGATTCCACTGATTATTCAACACGTTCTTTGTGCCAAATTTTTCTCAAATATCGAATGAACGTTTCACTTTCTTGCGCTCCAGGCACAGTGTATTTTTCGTTGAAAACAAATACCGGCACTGAATAAACATCTTGCTCGATCCAGTGTTTTTGCTCTGCCCGCACATCCTTCGAATGACGTTGATCAGTAATTACTTCCAGTGCCAGCTTTTTATTCAGACCTACTTTCGACGCAGTGGCGGCCAAAACCTCAAGATCACTAACGTCCTCCCCGTTAGAAAAAAAGGCTTCAAACAGGGCAAGCTTTAATTCTGTTTGTCGTCCCTGGCCTGCCGCCCAATATAACAGTTGATGTGCGCTGAACGTATTAACCATTCTTAACCCAGCGGAATAATCAAACCTAAAACCCAAGGAATCTCCCAGCGCAATTAACCGTTCTCTTGCCCCTCCATTTTGCTGTGGCGTGTTTCCATATTTTTCTGCCAAATGCTCTCTCAGACCCTGGCCCTCAGGAGGCATAGCTGGATTGAGCTCAAATGGATGCCAGTGAAACTCAACATCAAATGCTACCGGCATAGCCTCAAGCGCCTTTGACAGCTGCTTAAAACCGATAATACACCAAGGACAAACGACATCCGAGACGATATCGACACGCAGTGGCAGAGGTTGAGACTTTGGATCCATTGCAACTCCGGGATAATTGCGGCTTTGACGTGATAATATTAGGCTGATCATAACGCCTTCACAGGCCTATTTACAAATGGGGCAAAAGTATTAAAACACTCGTCAAACGCTACTTGCTCATGGCAATCGGTTGGATAAGTCTCTCATTAGGCATCATTGGTGCATTCCTCCCCCTATTGCCCACAACACCGTTTATCCTGCTATCGGCCTGGTGTTTTGCACGCTCATCAGAGCGCTTCCACAGCTGGCTGCTTGCCAACAAATATTTCGGGCAAATGATTAATGACTGGGAAAATGGTCGAGGGCTTTCCCGCAAGATCAGAGCGAGAGCACTTATTTTGTACTGGTTCAGTCTCTGTTTTTCTATGTTTGTTATTTATCAGTGGTGGGGTATCGTTATTCTGGGCACCGTCGGAATCTTACTGACGCTTTATTTGTACAAACTACCTGTTTATGATTAATCTACTGTTAAACCAACAATAAATACTGGAGTACTTCATGAATTTAACCAGCAAAGTCGCCGTCGTCACAGGCTCATCATCCGGTGTTGGTGCAGCGACTGCGCGACTGCTAGCCAGTAAAGGCTGTCATGTTGTTATCAATTATTCCAGCAGTAGTGACGCCGCCCAAAAAGTTGCACTAGATTGCCAGCATTTTGGCGTCGAAACACTGGTCTGCCAAGCGGATGTCTCTGACGACGATGCCTGCAAGTCCCTGGCAGCAAAGGCCATCGCAAAATGGGGACGGATCGACATTCTCATTAATAATGCGGGCACTACAAAATTTGTGCCCCACCATCAGCTGGATGGCTTAGACAAAGATGATTTTTTTGCGCTTTACGATGTCAATGTTGTGGGCCCCTATCAAATGCTACGCGCTTGCGAATCTGCTCTACGCGCTAGCGGTGACGCAGCCGTCGTAAATGTCTCGTCAATTGCCGGAGTACGCGGAATTGGTAGCTCAGTCGCTTATGCTGCATCAAAGGGGGCGCTTTTAACCATGACCCAATCATTAGCTCGTGTTATGGGTCCCGAAATTCGGGTCAATGCCGTATGTCCCGGTTTTATTCAGGGTGAATGGCTTGAACAGGGTATTGGTACTGAAAACTACCAAAAAATAAAAAATAGCCTTGAAGAATCTGCTCCGTTAAAGAAAACCTGCACCGCTGAAAGTGTTGCCGAGTCAATCGTAAACTTCGTTGAGGGCCACTCTATCGTAACGGGCCAGCACATCATCCTTGATGGTGGTCAGTCCTTAATGTAGCGTGAACGGCTAAACAGTTTGGTCACTGTTTTAGCCGCCTACTAGTGGTAGCAGCCCCAACTCAGTGACAGAGTATTATCTACCTGCATTGAATGGACGCTAGTCCTTAACAAATCCTTTCCAGCTGCTCATGTAGTTAATAAAGGCCTCTCCCAATCCTTCGAGCCTCAAGTGATCAGCGGACACCGGGTTCTTAATGGGTTGAAATTGCGGATCGTTCTTCATTTGGTCAGGAAAATCGTGGTGAAGAATTGCCGCTCTACCCAACATAACAAAATCGACATTTAGGTCAAGACACTGCTGCGCCTCTGCAGGCGTGCGAATGCTGCCAGCAAACCCCAGCTTTGTATCACCACGATCTAAGTCCGTAAAGTAAGAAGCCAGACTGCGACCTTGAAATTCTTCTTCTGCAGGCTCCTTAAAAACATTCCACAGCGACATATCCAAAAAATCGATGGAGCCCGCGGACATAAGTTGTTGCGAAAGCTCTAGAATTTCAGCCAACTTCACATCAAAGCGTTCCGGCGAAAGTCTCACGCCAAGGACAAAATCAGGACTGCAACGCTCACGTATACCAGCGATGATATCCATGATGATCCGCGATCTGTTTTCCAGCGAACCGCCGTACTGATCACTGCGCTGGTTAATTGTGGGGCTTAGAAATTGACAGAGAATATAGCCATGGGCACCATGCAGTTCTACCCCTTCAAAGCCAGCCGCTTCTGCCCGCTGGGCAGCGGTGATAAAATCTTCTGCTAGCTGCTCCACCTCTTTTGTCGAAAGACCACGAGAGTCAGTCTCACTGTGATCTGATGGACAGACAGGACGATCATTTATCAGCTCGCCCGGGGTACGCATCCCGGCGTGATGAAGCTGCACTATCGAAAGACTATTCTCTGCCTTTATGCCACTAGCAAGCCGCGTCAGCCCCTCAAGATGATCGTCAGAAAAAATCCCTAGCTGACCCGGAAATCCTTGTCCAACCGCCTGCACGTGGGCGGCACATGTCATCGTCATAGCAAAGCCGCCTTTCGCTCTCATCGTCAACCATTGATATTCATCGTCGGATAAACGGCCATCGGGATAGCTTTGAGTATTGGTTAAGGGCGCCAGAAAAAAACGATTCTTTATGGTGCTTTTTCCTAGTGAAATTGGTTCAAACAGGTTTGACATTCTCAGTTACCTCAAAATTTTTCATGTGTTTATCGATTTATTCAACGTCCCGATCCATCTTTTTGTGCGTCGCAGATACTACCAATCTAATACTAGCCAAGTGCTGCATCGAACAATGCTAACAATCTCGACCAGGCGCGCTCAGTCTGAAATTCATTATAAACACTGGAATCCGGCGGACACCAACCATGCAGCGCACCTTCATAGACCTC
>TARA_B110000908_G_scaffold83673_1_pt1 | contig 19737 bp, 12 predicted proteins | sample TARA_B110000908 | Tara Oceans TARA_B110000908 (sample SAMEA4398067) | marine metagenome | biome: Polar Biome; feature: [DCM] deep chlorophyll maximum layer (ENVO:01000326); material: water (ENVO:00002006), including particulate matter (ENVO:01000060) such as... | depth 36 m
ACGTTACTTGAATCTTAGTATTGCTAAGAAGGGGCTGCAAGGGGGCTGGGGCATCAAAAGCGTTAACTTTGTCTTCACAGCTTGGCGACCTAGGTAAGAAGCTCATGTGAAGTATAAAAAACAGTCATAAAAGCGTCACTACGCTGTTAAACAAACCTCCGAATGGTTTGGCACGCATATCACGCAGTAAATGATCTGCACCTTCTCAGCATGGAGCCATAAATGGACCGCCAGGACATCATCAACGACCCCGAAATTGGAAACAAGGCCGAAAGTTACGAAGCTTTTGACGACATTCCAACAAATCCAAACCTTAGCCGGACCATCGGTGGCGTGATCAACACGCGCTATGGTCGCCGCGATGTATTGCGTGGCGTTCTGGGAGTTTCGGCAACAACAGCCCTTTTCGGTACATCAGCCTTGATTGCCCCAAATGAAGCCGCAGCAGCGACAACTAGCCGCTATAACTTTAGCGAATTGGCTTGGGGCAACGATGAAACCCACCACATTGCAGATGGCTACGACGCTGACGTTCTGTTGCGCTGGGGTGATCCAATTACAGCCGATGCACCCGAATTTGATGTGATGAACCAAACATCAGCCGCGCAATTGCAGAAGTTTGGGTACAATAACGACTATGTAGGTTTTACCGCGCTGAATGACGCAGGAACGCGCGGCTTACTTTGCGTGAACCACGAATACACGAATGAAGAGGTCATGTTTCCCGGATTAGGTCGCCAAGACCGTGATGCGTTCAAAGGTATGACACCAGAATTAATCGACATCGAAATGGCGGCACACGGCGGAACTGTCGTCGAAATCGTTCAGACATCTGGCAAATGGGAAGTTGTCCGCGACGGGCAATACAACCGCCGGATCACACCGTTAAATACCGAGATGACATTCTCTGGCCCTGCAGCCGGCCACGATCGTATGAAAACAACTGCCGACCCTGAAGGCATGGCTGTGATCGGAACCATGAACAACTGTGCTGGTGGAATGACGCCGTAGGGCACGTATCTCATGGCCGAAGAGAACTTTCACGGCTATTTTTGGACGGACGTCGTAGATGCAGATGGAAAGCCAGGCATCTCCGCCCAACCAGAAGCCAAGCAGATGAAACGCTATGGCGTTCCGGGACGTTGGTATGCATGGGGCCTATTGAAGCTATGAAAGCGGCTGAAACCGGCAATTATTTTGCCAGATCGGTCATCTCGTGAAACTTTGCAGCAGGCTTAATTACACCTATTTTGTTTGGAACTTCTGGCGTTACCCCAGATAATTCCCACAATGAATCGAGATATATTTTATCGTGAACCTGTCATTTTGCAACCGGTTGCATAAATTCGTATGACATTCTGTTCAGCGAGATTGCGCAAGGATTGGCCCCCACGTTGAAACACATCCCCAATCAAAGCAACGTTTTGCGCCGCGCCTTTAAGGGATTCATCAAATTCATCCAAATATTTCTTTCTGCATACAACGGTATACAGTCGACGCCACCGGCTGCATCCGGTATGGAACGCTCAAATCACATTCATGAGGTTCCCTATGTCCGATATCATTTACACCAAAGTCGACGAAGCGCCTGAGCTGGCCTCTGCATCATTCCTGCCAATTATCCAAAAATTTGCAGCAGCCGCGGGCGTGTCCGTTGGAACCAAAGATATCAGCCTCGCAGGTCGTATCCTTGCCACCTTCCCCGAGCATTTGAAAGAAGATCAGCGTCAATCTAATGATCTGGCCGAATTGGGTCGTTTGGTAAAAACAGCAGATGCCAACGTAATCAAGTTGCCAAACATTTCCGCTTCTGTTCCGCAGTTGGTCGCCGCTATCACCGAATTGCAATCGCAAGGGTTCGCACTGCCTGATTACCCAGAGGCACCGGAAACTAACGATGAAAAGGTAGTTCGTACGAAGTATGATGGCCTCAAAGGATCTGCCGTGAACCCTGTTCTGCGCGAAGGCAATTCCGACCGCCGCGCAGCCAAAGCCGTCAAAAGCTATGCACAGAACAACCCGCACCGCATGGGTGATTGGGCCAGCGACAGCAAAACTCGCGTTGCTGCGATGTCTGGTGGCGACTTCTTCTCAAACGAAGTGTCCGCAACCCTAAGCCATGAAACTGGTGCAAAGATCGTTCTGGAAACGGCAACTGGCGAAACAGTTTTGAAAGACGGCCTGTCCTACCCAGCCGGCACTGTTGTTGATGCAACATTCATGAGCGCCAAAGCTCTTGGTGCGTTTTTGGCTGACGAGATCGAGAAAACCAAAGCCGAAGGCACGTTGTTCTCGCTGCATATGAAAGCGACCATGATGAAGGTCTCTGACCCGATCATCTTTGGTCACGCAGTCAAAGCCTTCCTTGCGCCAGTCTTCGAGAAGCATGGGGCAGCAATGGCAGAATTGGGTGTGAACCCGAATTCCGGTCTGGGGGATCTACTGGGCCGCGTTAAAGGAAATGCCGCTATTATGGCCGACATCGACGCCTGTATGGCCGAGCGTCCACCCCTTTATATGGTCGATTCTGACAAGGGAATCACCAACTTGCACGTCTCATCGGATGTGATCATCGATGCATCCATGCCCGCACTTATCCGTGCAGGCGGCAAAGGCTGGGGACCAGATGGAAATGAATCAGACGCCAATTGCGTGATCCCTGACAATTCCTATGCGCCCATCTATGACGAGTCAGTGAAGTTCTTCAAAGAGAACGGGAAATTGAACCCTGCAACAGCAGGCACGGTGCAAAACGTTGGCCTGATGGCGCAGAAAGCCGAAGAATACGGTTCTCACCCAACCACGTTCGAGATCGCTGAGGCAGGCACCGTCAAAATGATCCTTGATGATGGCACCGTATTACACAGCCACAAGGTTGAAGCCGGCGACATCTGGCGCTCTGCTTCCGCGCGCAAAGCCCCGATTGAAGACTGGGTAAACCTTGCGATTGCACGTCAAAAGGCTGAAGGATGCAACGCTATCTTCTGGTTGGATGCTGCACGCACCCACGACGCAGAACTAATCGCCTACGTCAAACCGATCCTCGCGGCCCAAGGTGTTACGGACAAGTTCCAGATCATGGCCCCACGCGAAGCCACCCGCGCCTCACTTGAAATCATCACACGCGGTGAAAATTCAATCGCCATCACTGGCAACGTATTGCGCGATTACTTGACTGACTTGTTCCCAATCCTAGAATTGGCGACATCTGCCAAGATGCTGTCTATTGTGAAACTAATGAATGGCGGCGGGTTGTTTGAAACCGGCGCTGGCGGCTCTGCCCCGAAGCACGTCCAACAGCTGATGGAAGAGAACCACCTGCGTTGGGACAGCCTTGGCGAATTCTGCGCATTGGGTGAAAGCCTGACGTTCTTGGCAGATGCCAAAGGTAACGAAAAGGCCCGTGTTTTGGGCGAAGCTGTTGACACAGCGACCCAAGGGATCTTGGACAACAATCGTTCGCCCTCGCGCAAAGTGAACGAGCACGACAATCGCGACAGCCACTATTGGTTTGCACGTTACTGGGCCGACGCCTTAGTTGCACAAGGAGATGACGCCGAGCTTGCGGCCCACTTCGGTCCAATCGCAGACGCACTGGCCAAGAACGAAACTGCAATCTTAGCAGAGCTGATGGCCGCGCAAGGTCCGGCTGTTGATCTGGGCGGATACTTCCACGGCGATACGGCAAAAACCGCTGCTGTGATGCGTCCTTCGAAAACGCTGAACGGTATCATCGGCTAATTCTATAATTACATTAATTGGGCCGCGTATCTTTAAGGGATACGTGGCCCTTTTTTGTTTGAGATATCTTAATTTTAATCCTCAAATTTATCTTCAAACGCAGAAGACGAGGGTTCTTCTGAAAATCTAAATGAGATGTTGCGCGAAATTATGCGTTCAACCTATAGTTAAATTATTGATACTCGCATTTTTACCATACTCCCACAGTGCGCGTTTTTTGCGCAGACATCAGCAATTTTAGTTTTACGAATTTTTAGAAGGACATTTAGGATGAATCCCAATGATATTGTATCGGTCGCTATTCATCCCTCGATCGGGATCGCGCGTATTGGCAACGCCCCTGACGACTGGTTTCTGGCCACTGATGTATGCGGCGCGACACCCGATGATACTGACGGATTTCGCGATGCCGATGGAAAGATCAAACGCCAAGTCGCCCGTTTCCGGAGATACGCAACACTGGCGTCTGGCGAAGTTTGTGAATTGACAGCCGATAACGCGCAGATTGAATGGCGCGCAGAGGTCGGCAATTTGAAGGCTGGTTGGTATGAATATCACTACCCTATGGACCTGCCGATCGAAGGTGTAACCGCGCCTGTGCACCGCAATGCGAACTTCAATGGTGATGCGCGTGATCGGCTTAGCATCCGTCCAGCGTCTCGCGCAATTTCTGGGCGTGAAACAAGTGGTTCCCAATATCATTTGGACGATGGGACATTCTTTGGTAAAGACGTCTATTTGGGCGAATTGCGCACAGATGACAAAGGCCGCCTCCTGTTCTTTGGGGGGGTGCGGTGACAGCGCACCACTTGTTCCGGGCACAGCCCCCATGACCTTTGCAAACAACGAACAATGGCATGATGACACCTGTGACGGGCCCGTGCGGGCAACGGTCACAATTGATGGACAAGTGTACGATGCAACGCCAGCCCATGTTGTGGTCGCACAACCAAACTTCGGCCCCGGATTGTTTGGTATTGTGACAATGGATTACGTTGTGCGCGATCTATATGTGGAGTTGGGTTGGTTGCCAAAACCTGATGCAACCAGCTTTACAAAAGACGTTTGGCCAATCTTTGATCGCTTGTTTGCCAGCCAATGGGTCAACGATGGCATCTACCTCGTCGCTGGCGAGGGCACACCACTGGATGCCCGCAATCATGATGTAATCGACCGCATGCAGGCCCCCTCGGAACAGAACGTAGATTTCCGCACGCAAGTCTTTACGCTGTTTCGCCAACCCGGTGAGAACAGGCCAGAGGCCTTACCACCATTCTATGGCGATGCCTTTGGGGACAAAAATCCAGATGACACGTTACTTGATCCGACACGTCAGGAACTGTTCTTAACGACAACCCAATATCACCACCTTCAAAATTGGGTCGACGGACAGTTTGCATCTGATTGGCAAGGCTTTCCTGAATTGCCAATTTTTGACAGCCTGACACCCGCAAACCAAATTGAACAACTTGATCGCGCAGGTCTACATGAATGCCTTGGTGGCCCTTTTCACCCCGGGATCGAGATGACATGGCCGATGTGTTTGTCCACGATGTGGGCGGCCCCTTATCGTCTCAACACTCTGCCTGAAGGTCAAGACGTACGCCAAGATTATGGCACGACCCTGACCATTGAAATGGCTTTGTCACCGGATGGGCCACATGGGTCCTCGGGGCCTGGATCGTTGACGCGGTGGATGGGTGTGCCTTGGCAGACGGACGAAGCGTCCTGCAATTCCGGCATGATTTATAGCCCACAACTTTACCTTTCCAGTCCAAGTTTTTGGGGCGCGCGCGTGCCAAATCAAGTACTGTCGCAAGATGCCTTCAACCTTGCCAAAGCACCCGGTTTGACCGATCAACAAAAAGACCGCCACTTCAGCAACCGCCACCTTTGGTTACGTGACATCAACGGCAAAGGCTATTCTGAGCGCATTGACGAAATGGTCACACGCTGGTGGAAATTAGGGCTGGTCGAAGCGATAGTGCCGCCCAAAGGATCAGGGTTGCCCAATCCGACATTTGTAGAAACGGGGCGCAAATCTGGGGTTTCAAACGATCCAACATTAACGATGGTCAAAAATTCGCTGGCATTAGATAAATATGAAAACGACGAAAGTAATATTGCCACTTTGTCGGAAAGCCCAAAAGATGTGAGAAACTACAAAACCTTCCACCGCGGAGAAATCTAATGCTGCAAAACGACCACTGCCAAGTCCTAGTGGCTGGCAATGGGCCCGCCGGGCTAGCGGCAGCAATTGCTTTGGCTGAACGACAGGTCGATGTGGTTGTGATTGGCCCTGATCACAGCACGCCTGCCCTGTCGCGGTGCGAGATGTTGCCGTCCTCTGCCCTCGAAATTCTGAAGCGTTTGGGGGTATCAAACGTTCTGGATGAAGCGGTGAACTTGCAGGGCATTGTCTCTCTTTGGGATCATGCTGAACCGATTGATCACGGGGCGGCTATGCCCGGTTTATCGGGGTTCGGTTGGAGTGTGGACCGCAGTATTCTAGATGTTGCGCTGCGAAACTGCGCACAGGCCTTAGGCGTTCATTTCCAACAGGGACGAGTCCGTCAAATTGAAGGCCAGGCTGATGACTGGCATGTCACGCTGGCTTGCAAAAAAATACAAACTGCGCGCTACCTCATTGATATCACGGGACGGCCCGCAGTGATGGCGCGAAGGTTGGGAGCAAAAACAACCTTTGGGCCCGATCTGATTGCGATCACATGTAATATTGAACACCCAGTCCAAGCCAATTTATTGGCCGAAGCCAGACCAGAGGGTTGGTGGTATGCCCTGCCCCGTAACCACAATAGCGGTTCTATCGGCTTCCTAACCGCAAGAACACGCACCAACTTCGACGCAGAATTTATCACCAAGGCTTCGCAAAGTTTACGCCTTGTTCCAAAACTGAACCGCGTCAGCGATATCTATATTTCAGACAGCCGCATGTCGCGGTTGTTCCCCACCATTTCAGAAGGATGGCTCGCTACAGGTGACGCGGCTGTCGCCTTTGACCCCATTGCATCGCAGGGATTGTTCAACGCCTTATCCAGTGGATTTTTCGCAAGGAATGCGGCCGCAGACACCGTTGCTGGTGATCAAGATGCAGTACATATTTATGCAGCGTTGGTAGACCGCACAGCCCTGCGAACTCATCGACAAAGCCCTCACCAATATGCGGCACGTCCTTTTGACACCGCGTTTTGGAACGGGCTTTCACGCCACAACGCTGCCCTAGTACGTGGTAGAGAAGAGACTTTAGTACACTAAAAGATAGATATACCCTCAATGTTGTTGCCTGATACGCGTGTTGGATAAAATCCACCTATCTCGCTTGCCTTTAAGGCTTTGCCTTCTAACTCAATCTCTATGACCAAACCTTCACAACTCCCGCCAGAGCATGTCAGTGAAATTATCCAGATGGCACTGTCAGATCACGTCAGTTTTGCTAATATCGAACGCGAATATGGAATTGGCGAAAAGCACGTCAAAACGTTAATGCGGGACACCCTGAAAAGCGGCAGCTATCGGGCGTGGCGCAAACGTGTTCGTGACTTTGGTGATCGTAGAGCTGAGTATAAATAGGGCCGGTAAAACATGAAATTGCGACTGATCCTTGGGGACCAACTGAGTCCCACCATTTCCTGCCTGATAGGCGTTGATAAAGATCACGATACTATCTTGATCTGTGAAGTTCGGTCTGAAGCAACTTATGTAAAACACCACAAAAAGAAAATCGTGTTTGTATTCGCAGCCATGCGCCATTTTGCGAACAATCTGACGCAACAAGGTTTTAACGTCCGCTACATCAAATACGACGATCCGCAAAATTCAGGGTCCCTGTTTGGTGAAGTGAAGCGGGAGTTGGCCGCATCTGGATGCGGCGAGGTCCTGATTACAGAACCTTCCGAGTATCGATTAAAGGCCGAAATGTCTGGTTGGGCGCAAGATTTGAAGACAACAGTCACAATCTGTGATGATGATCGTTTTTTATGCAAGCACATTGAATTCCAAGACTGGGCGGAGGGACGCAAGCAACTTCGCATGGAATATTTCTACCGCGAAATGAGGCGCAAGTATTCCGTCTTGATGGATGGTGAAAAACCCGTTGGAGGTCAGTGGAACTTTGACAGCGAAAACCGCAAACCGCCCAAGGACGGATTAACCGTTCCATCGACTTACCACACGGACATCGACGGGATTACTCAAGATGTCATGGACTTGGTTGCACGGGAGTTCCCAGATCATTTCGGGGATATTCTACCGTTCCACTACGCCGTGAACCGCGAACAGTCTCTCGCGGCGCTGGATCAATTCATTGAACACCGTTTGCCAACGTTTGGCGACTACCAAGATGCTATGGTTCAAAATGAACCTTGGATGTTTCACAGTCATATCAGTCACTATATGAATTGCGGCTTGTTAAGCCCAATCGAATGTATTCGCAGCGCCGAACGTGCCTATCACGATGGCAGCGCCCCTTTGAACGCCGTCGAAGGGTTCATACGTCAGATCCTAGGTTGGCGAGAATACATGCGCGGTATTTATTGGCTGAAAATGCCTGAATATCAGCTGGAAAATCATCTAAACGCCACCCGCCCGTTGCCAGACTTCTACTGGACAGCGGACACCCAAATGAACTGTTTGCGCCAGTGTGTGTCCGAAACAAAGCAAAATGCATATGCCCATCATATTCAACGCCTTATGGTGCTTGGAAACTTTGCGCTGCTTGCAGGAATTGACCCAAAGGACGTGAATGAATGGTTCTTATTGGTATATGCCGATGCGTACGAATGGGTGGAATTGCCGAATGTTACAGGCATGGCATTGTTCGCAGATGGCGGTGTTGTGGCGTCCAAACCCTATGCCGCCAGTGGTGCCTACATCAACAAAATGTCGGATTACTGCAAGTCTTGCCGCTACAAGGTCGCTAAGAAAAACGGCCCCGAGGCCTGCCCCTTTAACTACCTATATTGGGATTTCCTATCTCGAAACCAAGAAGCGATTGGGCGCAACCCACGTATGGGGCTGATCTACAAAAGCTTGGCACGTATGAGCGATGAAAAGCGCGACGCAATTGCCAGCGACAGTCGGCAGTTTCTAAAGGCTTTGGATAGCAAGCAGACCATCGTTAGATCCAGTTTGTAAAGTTTCGCGATCAAGAAATAGATGAAGGCCAAGCAAATTCAAAATCAAGATCCCATCGACGCGGTCATAACTTGGGTAGATGGCAGCACTCAAACCAACTGCCTTCAGCGCCAATACTATTTGACCCAAGCTGGCTTGCCGCTGCATGAAAATGCAATTAATCCACATCGGTGGACCGACAATGATGAGATCAGTTTTTGCCTTCAATCCATCGCAAACAACGCCCCTTGGGTTCGGACAATTTGGATAGTGACCGCTGGCGAAACCCCCGATCTTTCATCCCTATCTTCCACACTAAAAGCCAAAATAAAGTTCGTAGAACATCGCGACATCTTTGGCGGTTTTGAGGCATTCCTTCCGACGTTCAATTCTTTGGCAATCGAAAGTTTGATTTGGCGGATCGATGGGTTAAGCGAACGTTTTTTGTATTTTAATGATGATGTCTTTTTAACCAAACCGCTTATCGAAAGTGATGTATTTTGCGGCCTGTATCCGGTCGTGAGGGGATATTGGGCCAATTGCACTGCACTAGTCGAAAATCCTGAAGTGCAAAGCGATCCAGCCAAATTCAATGATTTCATGCAAATCAATGCCGCAAGAATGGTGAATTTTGACGCTCGGAATATCTTTTCAACCGCCCACGTCGTCCACCCCTTGCGGCGCTCAAAAATGGAGCTTTTGTTTGAACAGCACCCTGATGGTTTCACGAATAACGTGCGGCATCGTTTTCGCGATCTAAGTCAGTTTCTGCCACAGGGGCTGCATAACCACAGTTGTATTGCTGAGAATGAGGCGATCATCGAAACGACAAACGATCATTTGCATATTAACAGCGGCCAAGGCAATGACCGTCCTGTGTCAGAAACCTTGACGCTTTTACAAAATATTATCGGTTCCGATATTAAGTTTTTGTGTGTTAACGACTTGCCCCAGATAGAAAAAATCCTCCCCAATACGCGACACTGGTTGGAGCATGCTATCGGTGGGTTTCCAAACCGTTAAACAGAGGACATGAAGCTGTTAGATAATCGTTTATGAATGACGTTCCGATTTATGATTCCACTTGCAACGTTCGGAACAAAATCGGGCCTCGTCCCAAACGGTTTTCCACTTTTTGCGCCAAGTGAACGGGTGGTTGCATTGCAAACAATCTTTTGACGGTAGATCGCTCTTTTTCCTCATTTTAATGGAGTCTTTTCCACCTTAAATGTAACTAGGTTTAGAACTGAGTTCAGTTGCAAGGACCCCGTTGATTTGCATTTTGCTGACCCCACCCAAAACAACAGCTTTAGACAGGTTCAACTTCAATAAATGCACGTGTCCCGCCAAGATCAGAGAACGCTCTGGTCCGGCAGCTTAAAACAATGATTTGCTGATCGGATGCTGCCTGCGACAACATGTTGAACATCATTGAAATGCGCTCATCATCTGTATGCACAAGTGCGTCGTCAAGGATCACTGGGACATGCCGGCCTTGCTTTGCAAACAGTTTGGCAAAAGCAAGGCGCGTCAGGATCATTACCTGTTCATATGCACCACCCGACAGGACATTCACATCATCCTCAACCCCATTGCGAATGATTTTACCAACAAGTATCTTTTCAGGATCAAGTTCAAATTCGGCACTAGAATGCAATTGCGCAAGCAAAGGCCGCAGCGTGTTACGGATCGGTTCAAAATAGGTTTCTTGCGCATCTTTTCGAGCATTATCAAGATGTTCAATTAACATCTTTAACGCCTTTGCCTGCATTTCGTACCGCTTGGATCTGGCCACAAATTTTTCCAACTGGTCCGCCGTTTCGGCTAGTTTTTCTTCAACCGCAGCTTCAGACTGCGTTTCAATCGCACCGTCAACACGCGCGAGCTCACGTTCTAATTTATTAATTTCCTCGCGGCCACCGTGTTCGGCACTGCGCAAACGTTTTGCCGTTGCTTGGGCCACCTCAAGGTTCGGAGCATGGTCTTGAAGGCCTTTAAGAACGCTTTGCGCGACAACTTCTTTTGCTCCCTCATCATCACGATTTTTTTCAAACCCACTTCGGTCAAAATCTTCGTTCTCTGGCTTGATCAAAGCAGCTTGTTCTTGCTGTAGATGTTTCAACACACCGCTGGCTTGCGCAACCTGACCGTCCGCAAACGTAGCTACTTTTTGCAGGTCTTTGATACCGGACCTTAGAGCATCAAGATCATCATCAAGGGTCGCGATCTTACCTTCGATGTCGACAGCCGTAAGCACTGCAGATTGCGGGTTCACGTGATTAGGCAATGGATCGTTATTGGAATGGCCCAATTCAACGCAGAGATCTTCATATTCAGCGTTCAACGAACTTACCCCATCTGGAGCCAGGCCACGCAGTTGAGCAATGGCAACGATTTGGTCATTCAATGCACGTTGTCGCGCAGTAAACAGATCGCGTGCGTGGCGTGCATCAGTAAGCCCAAGGCGATTATATGCAGCATCGCTTTCTGCCTGAAGTAGCTTTGGATCTTCGATCCCCTGCCCTGATCCCACAGCAGGTTTGAGCCTAATCTCGCCAAAACCATAAAGATTCAGGGTTAGAGGCCGATCAATCAAAATCTCTTTGTCTTGCTCCACAGCATCGCCGTCGATTTCTGCGGTGGCAGCTTCGGATGGATGTACCAGAACGCTGGCAAATTGTGCCCAACGTAGTTCTTGGGCCACGCTAATCCGCAGCCCCAAATCGGTAAAGTAATCCAGCTCTACTTGGGTGACTTCAGAGCCGTTCAAAACAATTTGCGCATCACTCAACTTGGCCTGTGGCGCGGCGCATTGTTGGACAAGATCAGCAATTGCCTTTAAGCGGTCCCATTTCAGGCGGACCCGTTCCCTATCACGCGCCACAGTCATCGAAGTGGTTAACACCCGTCGTTCAGATACCTTTTCATCGATAAAATGCTGCGCCTCAGAAAGCGGTCGATGTGCATCACGCTGTGCAGCCGTTTGTGTGGCAACGTCAGATTGCTTCGAAGCAATATCATTTTCCAGCTCTTTGCGACGGTGTTGTGCAGCAGTGATGTCCTTGATTTGGAGGATCAACCGGTCCCGACGTGCCTTAATAAGTTGAAGCTCTTTATCAGCGTCTAAAACGTTCAATTGGTATGCTTCGGCTTTTTCCAGCAGATCATTTGCCTGCAGCAATTGCTGCACTCTTTCGTCCTGTCTAGCCGGATCTTGCAATTCACCTAGACGCTGTTTGGCTCGCCTTTTGATCCCCAATGCCTGCGATAAAACAGCAACGTCTTTTTGATAACGCTCCTTGTTCTCTAACAGCGTTGATATCTTATCCTCGACGTCTTTCCATGGGCTCCCTGCCTTCGCTTTCAGGCCCTTGGTTGCCAAGGCATCCAGCTCTTTTCGGCAACTTTCAACGATCATATCCATACGCCGCCCGCCAGTGACAGCGTCAATCTGACCACGTACGCTCGACATCAAATCACGACGCACAGCTACGTTGCTGGCGTCCTTGTCTTTGCCTTCAGGATCAACATGCGTGGCCCCTTGGCGTACCCACAAAAGACCTGCAGGGCCCTTGTTGGCCTTGTTAATGTTCTCTTCAATCCAAGCTTCGGCGTCGCCTTGCTGCTTTAAAATTTGGCCGGTCACACAGTCAATAATTTTGGCGGATTTCTGTACTACAAACGTTTTTTCGATCCGGAACTCTGATCCATCAATTTCGACAATCGCCGCGACGGAAACCCCACCCCCCGAATAGGGTTGTAGGGCTTTCACTTCTTGCGATGACGACCCATGTGCAACAAAAAACAATGCATGCAGGGCATCAAAAAAGGTCGATTTCCCGGCCTCGTTTTCTGCTGTGATGGTCGTTAGGCCATCCCCAAATGGACCCAACTTGGCTTTTTGGCCACCGAAACGGCGCACATTGGTCAGTTCCAACCACCGCAACCTCATTTCACATCCTCTTTTTGAGCGATGTGAAACAAATGGGTTAACGCGATTTGGGCAATTTGCACATCCTCTGGCGTGCGCCCGCTCAAATCAGTCGCATCAAAAAGGCTGTCTGCTGCAGCGCGTAATGCACCACCGGTCGCAATTAAATCCAGATCATCAACGGCCTGTTCAATGCTTAACTTATCAAGCACCTCTTGGAAAAAATGAAAATCATCCGAAATCTCGTTACAGGCGTCTTTAAGTTGGCTTTGTTCCAGCAATCCCAAACGCCCTATTGCCTCAAAATGCACAAGCGTCTTGTCGCGCCCTGAAGTAGGCAACGCATCGATTAATTGTTGAACAGGGTCGGTTCCAGCAAAAAAATCAAGCGTTATAGCGTGCCAGTCAAATTGACCAATTGGCAACGGTTTGACTGTCGGGACATCTCCAGGGTTCGGAATATCTACAAGCAATGCCCCCGCTTTTGCGTGTCCTTTAAAACTATCTGCCTCGGGGCTGCCAGAATACCAACTGCGGGCCGTAATCGACATTTGACCATGCCAGTCACCGATCGCTAGGTAATCTAAATTGGACCGTTCTGCCCGATCCGGCGGAATAATAGCGCCAGCCTCTTCTTCACTTCCAAAATCAAGGACACCGCCATGCGCCAAGCCTATCCGAAACCGTTCGTTCGTTTGGGCTGCAGTCATCCATTCCGTAAGGTCCAACCCGGGGTTTCGTTGGGTTGGCGGAGATGGAAGAATTGCAACATCATCGCCAATTTCGATGACGTCCGGCGTAAGTGCCAAGATTACGTTGTCTGGCTTCTCTCTCTCGACCCGCTCCCAAAGGTCGACTGCCGCAAGGCTATCGTGATTTCCAGGCATCAGAATCCACAAAATATCGGGAAAATCAGCCATTGCCGAAAGAGCACGCTGTACCAATTTGGCTGGTGGGGCTTCGGCATCAAAGGTATCGCCGGCAATCAAGATAAACTTAACTTTGAGGGCGCTGGCCTCTTCCCCAAGCCGCCCTAAAACGTCAAGGCGAACAGCACGCAAAGCGGCTTGCGTATCGGCATCAAAACGGCCGAAGGGCTTTCCAAGGTGAATGTCGGCCGTATGAATAAAGCGCACTTAACAAGGTTCCTAATTTCACTGAATGGAATACTAGCCCATTTGGTAAAAACTAAAAGTGATCAACGTCACAGTCCGAATTATTTTCTCCCAGACACCGAGCTATAATCTGACGAATTCCACTTTTTTCAAGGTTGTGTCCGCGCCTCAAACTTTACGGCCCCTAAACGAGGGCAACACCGAAAAATCGCATCCGTGCCACTGATCTAAGTGCGTTAGAAATATGTTCGATATTCTTTACTCCTGCCCGTGGATTTTCGCCAGACCAATCGAACGAATTTACCTTTACGAAATGGAACCACCCTGGTTAGCAGCGAACGTACCAGTATTGAAATCGACTTATGCTTTAGGTGTCGTCTGACTTAATAGGATCATGGAGATTTGGACAAGATCATCGACCAGTTGGTAAGCGCAGCTGCGCTAGAATACTCCACTGACCACATCCCGGCACGGGCTTCGACTTTTGGAAATTAGTGCATGTAGTAGGCTGAATATACGCCGAAACCGCCCACAATGATCAAACTAAACGCCCAAATAAGATCAAGGTTGAACCAAGTCTTCGAAAGAAACCGCAGCCCTAGCCATAGATAGATGACAGTCGCGATAACGCCACCTGCAACGGTCATGGAAAACGTGTGAACCGCAGCGACCGCAAAAGCGATCAATACATTATTCCCCATCAAGATTTGAGCCGCTTGGTGGCCAGTCTCGTTTGGCCCAATAGCGCAAATGCCCAGAAATATAGGAACAAGCATCAAACCAGCCCCATGTGCCAACGCAGCCAAAAATGACCACAACGCCAGACGCGCTGGATGAACACGGGCCAGAAATTTTGGATGCCTGCGATTGATCAGCAGATAAACACCCATCGCTATGACCAAGATCCCGGCACCAACGCGAATTTCGACCTCCCATTCAACGAGGAAGATCATCAACGAAAACGGCAATAAAATGCCAATCATCGCCAAAAAATGGCCAACTGCCAGCATCAACAATGCGCGGGGCAACGCCTTGTGTTTGCGCTCCATCAGCGCGGCGGACACAGCCAACGGCCAACCCATACCGGGATTGATCCCATGATACAGACCAGAAAAAATGACGGCCCACCAAAGGGCCGTCATCGATGTCATTTCAGCAATCATTTAGAGACCCGCAATACTAAACAGACGGATAACAGAAACTGTCGGTTGAACAGTCGCCACCTTCCAGTCGAATTTGGTGTGACCGCAAGCCTTTGGGGAAATCGATATAGAAATCCTTGTTCAGCGTAAGGCCACCATTTTCACCAACATCCGCCATCACCATTTGGCCACCTTCGTCATCTGGATAGAACTGATCGTCCCAAGTTGAGTACAGCGAGTTGGTCCAATAGACGCGTTTGCCATCACGGCTGATCTCGACCATTTGCGGGCCAAAAGCAAAGTCCTTGCCATTTGGATGCTTGGTATCTGTGACGATACCACCCAATTCGACCTTACCCGCTAAAACTGGGTTCATCGGATCAGTTACATCGTATTGATGCATCTCGCCCAAACCCCAGCACGCCACGTAAAGATATTTGTCATCAAGACTAAGATCGATGTCTGTGACCAATGGTGGGACCGCACCAAAGCCTTTTAACAGTTCTGGCAAGTCATCAGCGTCAGCAGGGACCGGATCAATTGTAATCGTCTTTTTTGACTGCCAAACCCCATCATCATCGCGCCACCAAGTAAAGATCGCGCCTTGTAGGTTTGTGGTGTCGACTACGACGCCGCAGAAGCCATAAGATTTGGTGGGGTCATGGGCAGGGCGAATTTCCAGTGCCATCTGATAGTTCTCGCCAAAGTCCATTGTCTGGATATTCTTACGCGCACGTAAATCCCAAAAGTGGATCGAGTGACCGTATTTGTTGGACAACAAATCCTCTGGAACGATGCCATTTTCAAACTGCGGTGGAAGGCCCCATTCAGAACTGACCATGTAATCTTGGGGCAGGTTCCACCAGAAGTCATAGTGCTTGTCTTGCTTGCCACGATCCATCTCGTATTGGCCGATGATCTCGAACGTCTCGCAATCCATGATGAAAATGCCGGGAGGGCCATCGGTGCCATCTTCCCCTCCCCCACCCAAGCAGGACACATAGATGCCTTCGGGACCGCAGTGAATCGTGTGAGGGCGCGAATAGCCGGTTTTTGAGAACAGTTCTTCCGGTTCAATCGTTTTGTGAATGTGGGCCGTTAGCGGGTCCTTCACATCGATCACGTAAATCCGCGAAGACCGGATACCGGGTACGATCAAATACCGGCGTTCCAAGAATGCATGGCCTGACATTGGCGAAAGCGACGACGAACACGCGTTCCACCCGAAGTGGTGAAATTCGTCACCTTTGTTTGGCACAATAACTTGATGCACAATCTCGCCGTAGGTGTCTGAATCGGGCTTTAGGTCGATAACTGCGATACCGTCCGATTGCGACCCATCTGGGCTTAACATCACCGTAAATGCATAGTGTTCTATGGGTGCTTCCATCGCAAGTTTGGGCGATGCGTGAAATGTTGGATCTGGTCTAAGGTTCATACTTTTCCTCCCAATTAAAAATTGATTTGCCCGATTAGGGTCTATTTTTAGTGGGCCGATGTGGCCGAATGGCACGAGGCCTAATTTCACCTCCGACACATTTTGGTGGGGTGCCCTTAGCAAGACGGCAGACCCAGAAAATTGACCTAACGCTGCTCATGACGATCATGAGACTATTTCACGTCAAAGCAAGTTTATTTTGAATGACACAGGATCAATGCTAGGCCAATCTTTGCCGTCGAAATAATTGCACGAGCGCACAGTATCTGCAGTAAAACTTGCGCACTGTCATTTGGCGTTTACACTCAACCTATCCATGAAAGTTAGTCTCTAATCAAAAAGGATTCGTCATGTCTATTACCCTCAACCGTCGTGCATTTCTTGCAAGTTCTGCTGGTTTCATCGCGCTGCACCCCTACTCGGCACGCGCTGCAACCAATCAGGCACACCTGCGCATTATGGAAACAACTGACTTGCATGTGCATGTTTTTCCTTACGATTATTACGCTGACAAGCCACGCGACACCATTGGATTGGCCCGAACCGCATCCCTGATTAAGGCGATCCGCGATGAAGCCACCAACTCCCTTCTCATCGACAATGGGGACTTCTTGCAGGGCAATCCAATGGGCGATTACATCGCATATGAACGCGGCATGAAAGAGGGCGATACGCACCCCGTGATCCAAGCCATGAACACCTTGGGCTTTGATGCATCTACCTTGGGCAATCACGAATTCAACTATGGATTAGATTTCTTGATGAAGTCGCTGGCTGGCGCAAACTTCCCAGTGGTGAATGCAAATATGGCGCTAAAAATGGGCAGCGATCCGACAAAAGACAAAACGCTGATTCCGCCATATGTCATCCTTGATCACAAAGTCACGGATGGAACGGGCGCAGAACATAACATCAAGGTGGGGCTGATTGGCTTTGTGCCACCCCAAGTCATGGGCTGGGACCGCCGCCATCTGGAAGGCAACGTACAAGCCCGCGATATTCTAGAAACCGCAAAAGCCTACTTACCGCAAATCAAAGAAGAAGGGGCAGACATCATTATCGCGCTATCACATTCGGGAATTGGATCTGCCGACGCGTCAGAAGGTATGGAAAACGCATCCGTTCCATTGGCTGGAATGGAAGGCATCGACGCCATCCTCACAGGCCACAGCCACCTTGTCTTCCCCTCACCCACTTACGCAGATTTTGCAGGGGCTGATGTGGATGCGGGCACTTTGATGGGTACGCCTGCGTGCATGGGCGGGTTCTGGGGCAGCCACATGGGCTTGATCGATTTGCTGATTGAAAAAGACGGCAATGAATGGCGCGTGGTGTCTGCTGAAACCGAAGCGCGGCCAATCTCGATGCGCAATGAGGATCGTTCTACCACCGCATTGGTTGAAAGCGACGATGCCATTCTGGCCTCGGTTCAGACCGAACATGACGAGACGCTGGCCTATGTGCGCCGCGCAGTTGGCAAAACCGATGCACCATTGCACAGCTATTTCGCATTGGTTGCAGATGATCCTTCAGTTCAAATCGTCTCAATCGCCCAACTCTGGTACATTGAGCAGATGATGAAAGGCACCGTGCACGAAGGCTTACCAATCTTGTCAGCAGCCGCCCCCTTTAAGGCCGGTGGTCGCGGTGGGCCAGAATACTTCACTGATGTGCCTAAGGGCGACGTGGCGATCAAGAACGTCTCGGATTTATACCTATACCCCAACACTGCGCGTGCTGTGCGTGTGACCGGCCAGCAAGTGAAAGACTGGCTCGAGCGCTCCGCTGGTATATTCAACCAAGTGGCCTTGGGGGCGCAGGATGTCGTGCTGCTTGATCCGAGCTTCCCAAGCTATAATTTCGATGTGATTGATGGGGTAACTTATCAAATCGATCTGTCACAACCTTCTAAATATGACACTAAAGGCGTGCTTATAGATGCCGATGCCTCACGTATTGTGGACTTAAGCTTTAACGGAACGCCGTTGGATATGGAGGCTGAATTCATCATTGCCACCAACAATTACCGTGCTGGCGGCGGTGGTAGTTTCCCTGGTGCAACGCCTGAAACGACCGTCTTTGAAGGCCCAGATACGAACCGCGATGTGATCGTACGTTACATCGTAGAACAAGACACCATTAGCCCACGCGCCGACGGCAACTGGTCGTTTAAACCTATGGAAGGGACAAGTGTCTTGTTTGACACAGGACCAGCTGCGGTGGCCTATTTGGATCAAGTCGACATCAATATTGAAGAGGCTGGCGATGGGCCCGACGGCTTTGCGCGGTTCCGAATTGCGTTGTAAAAGTTACGTGTAAAAATCCGCTGGGGAGGTTTTGCTTCCCCAGCTAAATCCCGACTAAGGCGATGTAAAACACATGCTAATTAGTTCGTCTAAGTCCTGTATCCGCATCGAAAAGATGCGCTTTGCCAGCTTGGACGCTAAAGCTTAGATCCATATTGTCAGCTGACAATAAGTGAACACCTTGCAGGCTAACCGTGAAACTTTCTGTCGTGCCAGCAAGGACCCCATGCAAAAGCGTGTTGGCCCCCAGTGGTTCAGCCATTTTAACTTTCATCTGGATCGGACCATCGTCATCAAGAACCAGATGCTCCGGCCGGACACCCAATTTGACGGGCCCTTCAGCCCCCATTGCAACTGCAACAGATTGGTCACCCAAGAAGACTGTCCCACCTTTCACCTGTGCATCCACGACGTTCATAGAGGGCCTGCCGATAAACTGTGCGGCAAACAATGTGCGCGGGGTCTCGTAGACTTCGAGCGGCGTACCAATTTGTTCGGCGATACCCGCGTTCATCACAATCATACGGTCCGCCATTGTCATCGCTTCGACCTGATCGTGGGTTACGTAAAGCGATGTAATGCCCAGTTTGGATTGCAGTTCTTTGATCTCGAGCCGCATCTGCACACGCAGCTTCGCATCCAAGTTAGACAACGGTTCATCAAATAAAAACACAGCCGGCTCGCGCACAATCGCGCGACCCATTGCGACGCGTTGGCGCTGACCACCGGACAGTTGTTTGGGCTTGCGATCCAGCAAAGGCTCAAGCTGCAACAGCTGCGCTGCCTCAACAACTTTAGCGTTGATCTCGTCCTTGGGAAGCTTTGCAATCTTTAACCCGTAGCCCATGTTTTGACGCAAGGACATATGCGGATAAAGCGCGTAATTTTGGAACACCATCGCGATATCGCGGTCCATCGGTTCCTTTTCGTT
>TARA_B110000908_G_scaffold4900_1_pt1 | contig 19728 bp, 11 predicted proteins | sample TARA_B110000908 | Tara Oceans TARA_B110000908 (sample SAMEA4398067) | marine metagenome | biome: Polar Biome; feature: [DCM] deep chlorophyll maximum layer (ENVO:01000326); material: water (ENVO:00002006), including particulate matter (ENVO:01000060) such as... | depth 36 m
CCCGACGCGAACTTCCTCGACGTCATCCTCTTCAACTACGGTCGCTGTCTCTACAAACTAGAACGCAAACCAGAGGCCCGCCGCAGGTTTGAACAACTCATCAACGACTACCCCGAAAGCGAAATTGCCTCGGAAGCTAACAAGATTGCTGAAGCACTCAAAAAAGCAGGATTTTGAAAACACCCATTCCCCACCTCGCCCTCATTCTCGCCCTCAGTATTCCGGTCCATGCTGATCAAGCCGCTGACCTAGAAGCCAAGCTCAAGGAGACCGTCGAATCCTCGCCCGCCGGGGCGAAGCTGATGCTCGATCTCACCGAGCTCTATTGGAAAAATGAACAAGTCTTCGGACTCATTCGAACCACTGGCAAGTTCTCGCGTGCCCAAACGGAGCATCCACAACGGGCCGAAATGACGCTGAAGCTGCTAGATGGCTACGCGGTCACCGCCCGACACGATGACGTCATCGTGACAGGCAGGCAGTTCCTCGAAATATTCCCCAAACACGCACTCACTAACAAAGTGCGCGACCGAATTGCCACCGCGTATGAACACACTGGTCGTGGTAACCTCGCTGCTGCCGAGCGTCGCTCGATCTGGCAAAATGGCGGCACGACAGATCAAGGAGTTCGTGCCTTACGTTTATTCATCAAGGCCAACAACGGAACCAACTACAAGCACGCCTCATCTCTCGCCCTCGCCCTCGCGATGGCGCCCAAGCTTCCAGCCAACCCTCTTCTTACCGGAGTCGGCTTCCAAGGGATGCACGCCGCCGAACGGGCAGAGCAATGGGCCGAGGGACTGCAAATCGCCAAGACTCTCGTGCGACGTAAGGCTCCACTGAACGATCGCACCAAGCGCGACCTGTGGTATCGCACCGGCCGCTTTGAATCCCGCCTAGGGCAGTTTGAAAATGCCATCCAATCGTTCCGCAAAGCGCTCAAAGCACCTAGCCCAGGACGGGACGACATCCACCGTAGCCTGATCCAAGCGATGGCCAGCGCGGCCAAAGCTCCTGCGGAAATTGAAGCCGAAGCCCGCCGCTACCTTGCCGCCTACCCACACCGTGAGGATCGTTACACCCCCCTAGCCCGCTCTGCCGAAGCCGCTGCAACAGCAAAAGACACCACCCGCGCCCGCTCCATCGCAGAAGATATTCTCCGCGTAAACATCAACAGTGACCTCGCCAGATCCTACGTCCGGTGGTGTGGTAAAAACTATCAACTCGCAGAACAAGGCCTGCTCAAATTGATCGGCCAGAACCCCGACGGAGCAGGTACGATACGCGCCATACTCGCCATCGATGTCTATCGCGACGGAATGAAGGACACAGCCAAAGCACGAAGCATGGCGCTCCAATATCTTGCAAAGTCTCCCAGTTCGGATGGCTGGTCCGAAGAAATCACAGGCTTCCTCTATGAATCAGCCACTGGTGAGGAAACCTTCCGCAAAGATCTCGCCGCCGTCAGCACCAGCGCCAAAGCCTTTCCTCACCTCGTGGGATTTCAGGATAACGTCTGGAAGCGTGCGCCGAAAGACAAACAACACAATCGTATTTGGCTGGCCGAAAAAAAAGCCCACCTGATCAACTCCAACACAAAACTCTGGAAAGCCACTCGTGAAAACGGCGGCAAATCCGGACAAGCCTGCCAAAAACTCCTCCAGCAAAAACTAACTAAGAGCCAACGTCACCTCGTTCTAACCCGACTCGCCTACGTCTACCTCCACCACCTCGGAGGCAAATCAAAGGCCAACTCCGCGAAGCACTACCAGACTCTCTGCAAGGAATTCCCTAAGGATCTTAGTGCTGCTGAGAAATGGCTCGAAGCCGCCGCCTACACCGACAAAAAGCAAATTGTAGAAATGAAGCTCGCGGCAGCCCGTCACCTTCTCAGCATCCCCGCCGCCCCGGCCAGCCACGAAACCTGGAATCGTCTCGTTGAAACCAAGGACAAGAACATCATCCAAAAAGCCATCCCCTGGATCACTCAATCGGCAAAACAAAGTCCAATCAGTTCTACCTACTCCACTCGTATTGGTGACGTCATGAACGAGCTCGGCATGAAAGCAGAAGCTGCCGCTTGGTGGAAGTCGCACATGGATCTGAATCCTAACAACCAAGAATACGTATCTTGCGCCAGACGCTATGCATCCACCCTGGAACCATCTGCTGCGCAACAATTTCTTCAGTCTCGTGCCACAGCCGACACCGATCACCACGGAACCTATACGGCGGAACTCGCCAACATTCTCTTCCGAGCCGACAACCTCGACGCGATGGAATCTGTTCTTAAAAAGTCCCGCGCCCGCGCCGATCAGAATTCCTTCCGTTCCTGGGGCATGGGAGAGTGGCCTGCCCGAACTTGGTTAGAAACCGCTCGCAACGCTAAGCCCGAGGACTGGACGGAAGACAAAAAGAACCGTGTCTATAAAATGGTCCGCGATCTTCGACTCGGACGCGTCAGCACCGAAGCGGGTATGGAACTCCTCGCCGGCGAGCCAAAATCAATCGACCGACTTCTCCACACTCAGGCACTCATCCAGCAAGCCGACCGCCACCACGAATCCTGGAAACGCATCTATCCTTACGCACAGGCAGCCCTCGCCCGTGAGGACTTTGCGCTCGGCGCAACCATTCTCAACGGACTCCTCAACACCATCCGCTCGGTCGGTAATGCCGAAACAACACAAGCCCGCAACATCCTCCGTAATGCCTACGGAAAAATGGGCAGCCTGAGCGCGGATATCCCCGCCGACAGCCCGATCGCCCCGCTATTGCAAATCATCCTCCACCTCCGCCTCGGAGAAAACGAACTCGCCGAGCAGGCCTACTACGCGAACAAAGACCTCTTCGACAAACACCGTCATGAACTCCCAGTCGAACTCCTCCTCTTCGGAGCAGAAACCCACATCGCCCAAGGAACTCCAGAAGACCACCTACGGGCTGAGGACATTCTCCGCGGATGGATGATCAAATTCGGCGAGTCGGAAAAAGTCGATGTCAGGGACAAGTCCCGCATCCAACTCCTCCTCGCTCGCAACTACCAAAGGGCACGGCAGTTCGACATCGCCCGAGCCGAGTTCACCACGGTTCTGAACATCTACAAAAAGCAACCTGAAGCCGTCGAAGCCCGTTTCGGTATCGGTGAAACCTACATGGCGCAGCGAGTCTATGACCAAGCCGGAGAAATTTTCGCCGACCTCGCGGAGAACCTCAATCCGGCAATCGCCATCCGTGCCAACTTCCTCCAGGGAGTGCTCGCTATCCGTCAGGACGACAGCCAAGAAGCCCGCAAGATCTTCCTCGCCGTTCTCGAGCATGCGCCCGATGCCGAACTCGCCAACGAAACGCTCTACAACCTCGCCGAGGTCTACGGCCTCGAACAACGCTTCCTCACCCAACTCGAAACGCTCCGCACCGTTGGACGCCTCGGCCAGGAATCCAAACTCTGGCACACCCCCGGCAAAGCTCTCTCCGTCGTCGTGCAAGACCCTGACCTCGGCATTAGTCGCGGCGATACACGCATCCCAGTCATCGTGCGCACCGAACCCGGAAATGATCGCGAAGAATCGTTCCTCACCAGCGGCGGCGCAGGTAAAGGGATCTTCCTCACCGAATTCCCCACCATCCTCGGCGAGGCAAAGGTCGGAGATGGCGTTCTGCAAGTCACCGGTGGTGACGTCATCACGGTGGACTACCCAGAGGACTTCAAGAAGCAGTTCCAGTTCGAATTCCTCAGCAATACACGCCTGCGAATCGCCTCGGACGGATCACTCGAGGTAGCCAGCAGCGAGATCATCAACGAAGACGACGAGTCCTTCACCGACACCCTAAGAAAAGAAATCGCCGACAACAAAGAAGAGCAATCACGCGCCGCATCCCGACCTAAGAGTCAGGTAAAGCCCGGTAACTTGATCTACCTCCAAGTCAAGGACGGCGACCGCGACCTCACCGCAGCCCAAGACAAAGTCGGCATCAAACTCGCATCCTCCAGTGGTGACGAGGTCCAGCTTATGATCGAAGAAGAGAGCAGTCACGGTGGCGTCTTTCTCGGTATGGCCCGCACAGGAGAACTCCCAGCGGGTGCCAAAGCCTCGGACTCAGCTCTCGACCACAGCCCGCTCATGGCGATCGACCATTCCCTCGAAACCTCCTGGCGCAGTGAGCCAGATGGTGCTGCGCCCAAGTCACTCTCGGTCGACATGAAAGAACTTCGCCCGACTGAATCAATCACCCTAACATCCCCGCAGACCGAACAAGAAGCGCCGGTCCGCATGCAAGTTCGCGGTAGTCATGACGGACGGTTTTGGTTCAACCTCGCCACCTTCCCTCAACCAAAAGAAGCCCCTGTTTTAAAGTTTCCGGAGACCGGCATGAACCTCCGTATTTACAAAACGGCCGCCAAAAACCTGCGGGAGAAATATACATGGGCCGAGATCGCCGATGTCGTCCAAAAAGTCGAACCGACCGAAATCAAGAAGGTCGAAACGCTTTCCTGGCAAGCTCCCGAAGAAGGAACAGATGCCTACTTTTTGCTCTGGTCCGGCCCCTTCGTACAGGAACGAGACGGAGCATTGCGGATCGAGGTCTCTGGCCGCAACACCGCTGTCATCTTCAACGGACGGTTGGAACTTCCCGTTGGAGCTGGTGACCGAAGCATCGACATTTACGCATCCCGTGGCGTGCATGAAATCACTATCTTCAGCATCGCCAGCCCCGAGGTGAAATCCGTCGAGGCCCGCCGAGCTCGGGAAAACCGACAGTCCTCCACCCTCACGATGCGCCCCTTCGTCGCGGCTGACTTCGACCCGACCACCGTCCCCGACATCAAAAAGTTCACCCCCGCCGCACCTGCTCAAATCAAGCAGGACAAAAACCGCTGGACGCTCTCGATGCCATCTCGCGAGTTGCGCTACATCGATTTCGAATTTCTAGAATACCGTGGTGAAGCGATCGCCATCAACAATGTCGAGATTACCGGAGGTGGCAGTAAACACATGCCGCCAGCAGCCGACGTCATGGAACTCGCCAGCAACAACATCCTGGAACTGGCCCCCGGCGACACGGTAACAGTATCCTACCTCGACGAACTCACCGCAGGTGCCGAACAACGTAATCGACTGCTCACGCAATCACTCACTGCCACTTACTACAATGGCGAGATCACACCGATCAGTTATAATTTCACACGCAGCGGCGAGGGATCGGTGAAAGGAGCTCGCAAGGAACTCCTCCGTATCGAACCAGGTGAACGGATCGTGGCCGAGGTAGTGGACTTCGATTTTGATATCGGACTCGACCGGGACCACGTCGAAGTCGAGGTGCAGATCAATGCTGATCCACCATTTAAGGTTTCCGCCACCGAAACCGGACCCTCGACCGGAGTCTTCCTCGCCGAGATCGACACTGCCGCCGAAGCTGCCGATGGAAAAGTCGTCGTCAAACAAGGCGACAAAGTTTACCTGCGCTATAAGGACACCCAGAACACATTCCCTGGCCATGCCTTCTATCGTGAAACGGTCGTCCTCCTTAACGAACCCACCGAAGCTCGCATCCAGATCGTGGACAGCGAGACCCCTGTCGAAGGATCTCCACGACTCATTCCTATCACTGCCCCCAGACCCGACGACTACATCAGCAATATCGAATACCGGCTACCGCTCACCGTGGAGGTCATCGATCCTGATCAGGCCAAGGACTCGCGTAGTACGGTTCTGGTCGATGTTCTTACCAGCCAGGGCACCACCATCCGCGTTGAATGCGTTCTCTCCCGCGCCTTTGCCGCCGATAATGAATCGCTCGCGGAAGCCCGTAACCCAGCTCTATTAGAAGGGCGCTTCGTTGGACAGATTCCCCTCCTCCTCGGTGGCACGGAAAGCGCGACGATCGTTCCCGAAGACGGATCGCTACCCAAGGGTGGCCTTGGAAAAATCATCCTACCTGTCGATGACAATCCGGAAGCCGCGCTCGATGATGGTTCAGACAAGGCTGACAAGGTTGATAAGAGAACAGCCGCTCTTGCAGTGCTCAGCGTCATCGGCACCGACACCCTCACAGCTCGCTACGATGATACCACCCGACCAGACGGATCTAACAAAACCCTCAAAACCTCTGCCACTCTCTTCTCAGCTGCCACCCTCCAAATCACCGATCAGGAGTATTTGGAACCAGCCGAGATCGCCCATGTTGGGAAAAAAATCTTCATCCGCCTTGAAGACCCCGATCGGGATATCTCCAGCAAGCGGGACAAGGCATTGATCCGTGTGGTCACCACCAGCGGTGAGGATGAGACGATTGAACTCGAAGAAACACTCACCCACAGCGGAGTCTTCAGCGCCTCCTTCCCGCTCCTTGCCATAGCCAAACCCGTGCCCTCAAATTTCGACGGTAACATCGAGGCATTCTTTGGAGATGAAATTACGGTCGGATATCTCGACAACGTTCCACAAACCCTAGACGGCAAATCGATCATCGAGAAGGTAATACCCGTCGCGGTTGGCACCAATGGCCTCATGGCCGCCTTCAGCAAAGTTTACAAAGACGAAGACCTCGCTATCCAAACCCAATTCCACATTGCGGAAAGCTACTTCGAGCTTTTCAAAAGCCACCGGAGATTGAAACACGACGAAGAGGCCGCCGCCGATTTGGCCTCTGGCCGTCGAGTTCTTCGCGAACTTCAGGACGACTATCCGAATCCCAAATACGCACCGCGAGTTTCCTACCTCCTCGGTCAGTTTGCGCAGGAAATGGAAGCGTGGGACGAAGCGATTGCCGCTTACGGATCCATCGTCCGCAATCACCCGGACCACAATCTAGCCCCAGATTCCCAATACAAACTCGGCCAATGCCACGAGGAAGCTGGGGAACTCGATAAAGCACTGGAGGCCTACGTCACCCTCGCCGGCACCTACCCCAAGAGCCCGCTGATCGCCAATGTCATGCTCCGCATTAATGAACACTTCTACGTGAAGGAAAACTACGCGGTGGCCGCCTCGGTCGGCTCAAAATTTCTGGAACGTTTCCCGAACCATGAGTGGACGCCGAAGATGGCCTTCCGCATCGGCCAGTGCCACTACAAGCAGGAGGAATTCATCAAGGGTGGCAAATCCTTCGACGCCTTTGCGAAACGCTTCCCCGAGCAGGAACTCACCGCCCAGGCTCTCTTTTGGGCTGGCGAAAGTTACCGTATGGGCAAGGATATCCCCAACGCTTTCCGCCGCTATAACCGCTGCCGCTGGGACTTCCCAGAAAGCGATGCCGCTAAATATTCTCGCGGCCGCCTTGCTCTCCCCGAGCTATTGGCCCAGTTTGAACGCGAAGCAAACCTCGACGAATAACCGATGCACCTGAACCAATCCGATTCCACTCTTGCCGCCAGCTTTTTAGACACCGGCGCCCTCAAACTTCTGCTCGAAGGAGGCCCCTTCATGTGGCCCCTCCTCGCTCTCCTCGTCCTCGCCATCGCGGTCATTATCGAACGCTACCGCAGTCTCAAGCTGCTAGAGACCGATGCTAGCGAACTCCGCGAACAGGTCACAAATCTCCTCTCCGAGGACAAAGTCGAGGAATCCCTCGAACTCTGCGACGCCGCCCGTGGCCCCGTCCCCGCCGTCCTCTCCTGCGGACTGCGTAAATACCTCGTCCTCCGCCGCCTCAACTACGATCAAGCCCAGATGGAACAACAGGTCATCAAGAGCATGGAGAATTACGGAGTAAACATCGTAGCCGCCCTTGAGAAACACCTACCCATCCTCGCCACCATCGCCTCGGTTGCCCCCATGCTCGGCTTCCTCGGTACAGTGCAGGGAATGATCGTCGCCTTCGGGGACATTGAAGCTAACATCGGCACTCAAAACATCGTACAGGCTGCCGCTTCCGGAATCCGCGTCGCCCTTCTCACCACCGCCTTCGGCCTCATTGTCGGCATCCCCGCCTATATGGCCTTCAACTACTTCACCGGCGTCATCAACGACTTCGTACTTCAGGTGGAATCCTCCGCCGCCGAGCTCATCGAAGTTGTCACCCTCCGCCTGACTCTTGACAAGGAAAGCTCATGAAACTGAAACGTGGCAAATTGTTGATCGATCCGCCGGCCAGCGCCAGCTCGGACATCGCATTCATCCTCATCATTTTCTTCCTCGTCTGCGCCGCCGTGCAGCCGGAGACCGGTCTCGCTCAGGTCCTGCCAAAAACTGAGGAGCAAGTTGAAAAACGCGATCAGAGCAAAAACATCGAGGTCTCTATCACCCCCACTAGTATCGTGCTCAACGGAAGCCCGCTGCAACTTCCCGAGTTCACCAGACGCCTCAACGCCGCCCTTCAAAAAAAGACCCGAGATGCCGACCGCATCGTCGTGGTGAAAAGCGCCCCCAATACGCCCTACCCGATCTGGATTCGTGTTTCCCAGGTCATCGAACAAGCTGGCGGCATTCTCACCCTCGAACTGGAATCCGAACGCGTCATCAACGTCGAATGAAACTCCAACGCAAAAAGTTAACAGCCTCGATCCCAGCCTTCGCCATGGGCGACATCGGCTTCTTGCTGCTCATCTTCTTCGTCATCCTTGCCCGGGCGCAAGACGACAGCCACATCCAGTGGCAACCTGCCAAGCTCGCAGATATTAACATGGCCGCCGCCCCCCTCGCCAGTGTCGCCATCGACTCTGGCTTCAAAGTCTACCTCGATGGTAAAGAAATCTCCACGGACGAACTTGCCGCCGACCTCACCACCCTGCTCGGCGACACTCCAGCCGGCCAACGCAACGTCTTTCTCAAAGTCCACAAGGAGGCCAAAGCCTCCCACTTCGAACCCGTCATCGCCGCGATCAGTGAAGCTGGTGGCGATCTTGTCCACATCCTTGAACCCGAAGAAACTCCCACCCAGCCATGAAAGAATCCATGAAAGGCCAATCAGAAAACTCCGACGCAGCTCGTACGTCCATGGCCAGCACCAAGGCCGACTTCCGTGAGCTGAAAGCCAACTCCAGCGCCACCGTCCAGGAGCTGCAGGAATTCCTACGTCAGCTCCGAGGAAAGAGCCCTCAGGAAATGCTTGGCGTAGTCGCCACCAGCCAACTCTTTCGAGCAACGATCGTTTCCGTCGTGCTCGTCACCGGAGCCATCTTAGTTCTCACCGCATTCCCTTACTTTTTCGGTGAAGAACCCGCCCCAGCTCCCGAAACTCAATCCGCAGCCGCAGTCGTAGCACCCGCTGCCCCGAGCCCGACACCTCCCGTCACTGCTCCAAAAGCCACCACACCAGAAGCCCCCGATCCTCTATCCCCACTAGGTGTTAACGGACAACTTCCCGCCGCCCCGAACAAAAACCCCCTCGAGGATAAAGGCGAGAATTTCCTTAAAGATCTAGAGTAGCCCTAAACTGCCGCCTGTCATTCGCCACCCGGATGCCCACTCAACCCAAACTCCAGACTGTCCGCCACTGGCTCCTCCGGCAAAGCCGTCGGCCGCTCTTGTGGACCGTCCTCTACGCGGTCATCTGGTGCCTGCTATGGGTCGATGCCCATGCGTGGTTTCGCCTGAGTGTGTGGACGTTGACGATCGGATTCCTCACCTCACTCCCAGTCTGCTACTACTGGATCCGCCGCCATCGGCATTCCTCCCTCATCGTTCGCCGCGCCATCCTCAGCGTCACCTTCCTTCCGGTTTGGCAACTCGTCGCCCATCTCCCTCTCCACACCTTCTCCTACTCCCTTGCCGGCACCATTATCCAAGTCGGCAGCGGCATTGCCTTCTTCCTTGGGCTAAGCTGGGCAGTGTGGTGGATCGATCGCGAAACAAAACGCGTTCCAGATCCGAACAAACAAAACGACCCTAACACAAAGAAACGCACTTGGGATCCACGCCAACTCGTGGCCTGGTATTTCGGTCGCAAAAACAACAAGCTCCGCCAGTCGATTTTTACCCTCCTCACCTACACCTGCCTCTTCGGCACGATGGCTTTCTTCCTGACTCGGCTCTCCGGTTGTAGTGTCTACGAATCCCCGCTCGGCGGTGGTGAAGAGAAGCAGCTCAAGCAGCTTGTCAAAATCCAAAAGGTCATCAATAAGAAGTATGTCATCAACCCCTACAGCAGTATCCTCTTCAACCCGCCACCGATCGATGACGTCAAACTACAAGTCCTCGAAGTCACCGAGCACCTCTACAAAATCGGTCAAGGAAAGGGCGATGGCGCAGGATTCTCGGCAGGCACGACACGTGGCAAGGTACGCTTCATCCGATTGAAATACAACGGCGGCGACTGGGAACAAGACATGGCTCGCGGTTCAGATCTGAACCTCCTCACCGAATACGGCGTCCGCACCGGCCACCCTGTTAGTGATCGACCTGAACCGATGGAAATCGGTCGACTTAAAAGCTTCCCCCCCCGCAAAAGCCCGCCGATGGTCTACATGACCGGTCAGCAAAAAATTACGCTGAGCGACAAGGAAATCAAAATCATGCGAAGCTATTTGTTAGATAGCCACGGTATGCTCTTCGGCGACAACGGCGGCAGCTCTGGTTGGGAAGGGCAGTTCGTTTCGATGATGCAAAAAATCCTCCCCAGAATCGAACCCATCTCCGTCTATCTGGACCACACCATCCACCGCATCCCCTACACGCTGCCGCGTCTTCCCATCGTCGCCCCCCACGGTCGATCCAACGCCCTTGGCTGGGTCGTTGACGGACGGCTCGTCGCCTACTATCACCCCGGCGACATTGGCGATGCTTGGGCCGACGGCCATTCCGGTGTCCCCCGCGAAGTCTGGGAATCCAGCTACCAACTCGGCGTCAACATCATCTACTACGCCCACGCCGAGTATAATAAATGGCTTGTAGCCACGAAGAAGTAACTCCTACCCCAACGGGGTAACATCTTTGAGCCTAGAGTTGGCGCAGCCTACCCTAGGTATCGTCCGCAACCAGTCTTCAACGCCAACGGTGTTGCGTCCATCTCCGAATTACCCCCAAACTCCGCCATGCCCCAATCAATATCCCGCGTCCTAATCCACACGGTTTTCTCAACCAAAAATCGCGCCCCTTTCCTCATGAATCCTGCCTTCCGCGATGAATTGCATTCTTATCTGGGAGGCTGTGCAAAAACACTCGGCTGCCAACCCATTCGCGTCGGTGGAGTGGAAGATCACGTTCACCTCCTCACCTCACTTTCGAGAACATTGACGATTGCGGATTTTGTGAAAGAGATCAAACGGAACAGCTCAATCTGGGCGAAGGAGAAAGAAGGACTAACGGATTTCGCCTGGCAGTCAGGATACGGGTGTTTTTCGGTTTCAGAATCTCAGATTCCGAATGTTTCACAATACATTGAGAAACAGGAGGAGCATCATCGAACGATTACGTTTCAGGACGAGTATCGGGAGTTGTTGAGCAAGCACGGAGAGAAATGGGATGAGCGATATGTTTGGGATTGATCAGGGGGGGGCATATTCACGACCGGAGTTGACGCAACCACCTTCGGGGTTGAGGATCATTTTGAATCATAATCCTAGGGTAGCCATCGCTCCACGACAGCAACCCTAGGCTCACAGACAAAACCCCGTTGGGGTTACACAATACCTTACACCAAAAGACTCCACATCCCCCTACCCCAACGGGGTACTGTCTTTCAGCCCAGGGTTGGTAGAGCAACGCGGCGCCTACCCTGGGTCTTGCCCGCCCCCTGTCCCAACGCCATCGGTGTTGCGTCTCCCAAATTTCATAAAATCAGCGTGACACCTCGACCTCTATAGTAAAACCTACCCTATCCTCTCATCCAAATCCCACCCGTCCTAAAATGAAGATACCCCGCCAACTACCCCTCTTTATCATCATCTTCATGGCACTCGCCTCCGTTACCCACGCGGCGCTCACCTCGATGCAGCAAATCGAGGTGAAAACTTTCGAAAAGATGCGTAATGTGGAACGCTACCAGATTAAAATCGCCGAAAAACATTTCTTAAGTGGCAACTTCAAAGTCGCTCTCGCCGAGTATGAGAAATTCCTCACCCTCTACCAGAAAAGCCCCGGCGCTCCATACGCACAATTGATGTGGAGTCACACGATGATGAACCTGAAAAAACCTAAGGGCGCGCTGCGGGACGGGTTTCAATCGGTCATCGACTACTGGCCCCAATCCAATGAGGCGACCATCGCCGCCTATTGCATGGGCGATGCCTACCGCACCATGGGCGAGGTAAAAAGCGCCCAAAAGGCATTCCGTTTTCTGATCAAGGAATACCCCGATCACGAAATCGCAGTCCGCTCCCGGCAGGATCTCCTCCACTACGCCCGACTCCATCAGGATATGGAGGAACGCCTCGTCCTCCTCAACCAACTTACCTTCAAGGTCAAGCGCACCGACAAAGCCAAGGCGATCTGTATCAAAGCCTGTCACGAACTCGCCGAGCTCCATTGCTTTGCGCAGAAACTCGACGAAGGTAAAAAAGCCCTCGCCACCACCTACACCGGCCCCGCGCTCTTTGACCAGGTCTACAGCCTCTCCGCCAAAACCGTCCAACACCTCCTCAAAACGCCAAAAACCAATCCCGCCGCCCTTAAGCTCGGCGACCAACTCATCTCCGAACTCCGCGCCGAAACACTCATCCGCCCCAAGCTCGCCAAGGACCTCCTCTACCGTGTTGCCGGCCTCCAAGGAACCCTCGGCCGCCCCAGTGACATCTGGAAAGTTTATGGCGAAATCGGCGAACGCTTTGGCGTCGATGACGGACTCCGCGGCAGACAAGCCAGCTGGTGCCTCTCCCGTGAAAAACGCGATCAGGCCCGGCGTATCTATGGCGAATTTGAAAATGTCGTCGTCGGTCAAAAAGCCATCGCTGGGATGTTTCTGGAGGAAGGAAAGATCAAGGAAGCGATCGAAGTCTACCGCCACCTGCTAGAAATCGACGGCGACCATTCCGGCGACCACTTCTGGGCCATCGCCGGCTGTTACGAAAAACTCTCCGACTGGAAAAAGGCCATCGCCAGCTACCGCCAAGTGGATCGCTTTCCAAGTAACTACTTCGCCATCGCCAAATGCCACCGTCGTCTCGGCCAACAGAAGGAAGCGATCATCCTCTACGGCCAAATCAAAATTGTCGAAAAATCAGCACCGGAAGCGACCCTACAAATCGGCTATACCTACGAAGAAGCTAAGGACAAAGAAAAAGCCATTCGCACCTTTCAACTCACCTGCAAACGCTACCCGAAATCCGGACAAGCTAGCAAAGCCCACTCGCACTTGCAGAACAAATACAACATCAACGTGACGCTGGGCGGCACGGAGGAAGAGTAGCGTGGCCGCAGATCTTCAGATAGTGATGCATGTTGACTAATGGTCAGGATGGGAGACTTGGGAAATTCCCTCCAATTTCATAAGATCTAGCCATGAATTGCCGTAAAACAGAATGCATGTCCCGCATATCGGAATACGAATCTACTGTGGTTGTCGGAAAAGGAGAAAGGAGAAAGGAAAAAGGAAAAGTCAAAAAGGTCAAAAAAAGGCTACAGGCAGAGAAATGGTGCATTCACTGCATATTACTTCACATAATGTGGTGCGTGCGTGTCGTATTGATCGCTAGAATAGGGGGAGTTCATGGCGAGGATGATACATTTATATGCCTAGAACCTTTTGTTATTTGTTTTCCGGCACAGTTTCATCAACAGCCCGATAGGTCACCTTGGAAGTTTTGGGATTTGAATAGAAAAATATATAGCTACGCAAACGGTTATCATATGGCCAGCGGGTATCACTGAAGATACGAGATTCCCCCTTGTTATTGTAATAAAACTTCACTTGGTAATAAGGTTTATCGTTAGCCTTCGGAGAGCTCATGATCCTGAATTTTCTAGGCATTACCGCGAATTTCGTCTTTCCCAAGGTTCCACCAATTGAAACACTGCCCGCATTATAACAAAGCGTGTCCCCTCCTCTGAAATTCTCAGCATCGAGTCGGACAGGCCTGCACTCGTATCCCTTATCATCAGGAATCAGTAAGAGTAGGAATTTTTTCCCCTGCGGGGGTAATTTGATTTTTGCAAGTACCCTGATTGGTTGGCCATCCTCTTTAGGCAATAGACCCAATGTCAGTTCCCTGCTGTTGACGGGAATCGGTAGCCCCAGGCCGTGCGTCGGCACCACCATCTCATCCGATAACACTTTTCCCGACTGAATAACCACTGAATCAGCACCTTTCAATGGTGCGAATGCCAGCAACCGGACACTCAAGCCCTTCTCCTGGGCAGTAGTATCTTGGGCGTGTAAATCCACACATCCTAACAGTAGACCCATTATGATTAAATATCGATTCATCTGCTAGATATCTTGAGAGCCAAGCCACCGGAAACTAACCATATTCATACGTCGCCCAAATCTCTGGTTCACAGCTTGTGTAAGTTCATCGTATTTCTTTTCTGCGGAGTCCTGTGTATCAATATAATCCGGCACTCTTTGCACAATGGCTTCACACCATGCCTTGGCAATCACCCGGCTACCATCAGCCGATAATGTCTCACCATAAGCTCTAATTCGATAGGTGTCAGAGCGGGGAGTGAGGTATGCTCCGATACTCGTTAATAAATCCGCCTGCTTAACATAGCCCGGAATACCTGCGGCAGAGGCACCTGCCTCTGCGGCTGCATTGCTCAAGCCCGCAGCCGTTGCCTGTGCTTCCGTTATGTTGCGGTTACCAGTGCGGAATGGTTTGTTAATGGATACACCCTCATCATCCAGTGCTGCTTGCAGGGTGCCGGACAAGGAGGCGTCTCCGGATTCTTCCAAGCGACGGTTCACAAAGTCAGCCAGCGATAAAAACGGACCCCTTGCCCTCACTTGGCGTACGATTGCCTCAGCCAGTTCGTCAATTTGATCATCGGTTAGATCACGATATCCGTTCCACTGTTGCTGTGTTTTTGGATCATTTAAATCATTGTCGTTGATCGCTTCTCCAAATGGAGTCAACAGGCCTGCCACCAGCGTTCCTTCACTCTCTTCCAACACTTCCAACACTTCCAGACTTGAAATTCTGGGGTCCGATTTGGCAACAGCTGTATTCCGTAAGCCAGAAAGCAGCAGTTTCCAAGCATCCACGGAAGTTGAATTCACATTAAACCCTCCATCAAGCATCAGATGACGAGCTGAGTTTTGGGCTGCGAACTCTGATACCTCGTCAGCGGCAAACAGATCATTGAGCACGCTTGCCTCATCTTTCACCCATGGTTTAAAATGGCGTATTGGCAACGCTTCCTCGCCACTCACAAAATCCTCAAAAACCTGCTTCTGGGTGCGAGTCTGGCCACTTTTTTTCCAAGATTTACTCGTTTGAGGCGCAATCGATGAGAAAAACCAAGAATCCCATAATGCCTGGTTTGCCAGATAGGAATGATCCGCTGCGGGGCTGTTATTCAAGCGTCCTTCCGTAGCATCGCCAGCCAAGAATGAAGGAGCAAATGAATTACCAACCGCATGTGAAATCGAGGGCTGGAGAAAATAATTATTAGCAGGTTCTTTCCCGCTCCCTTCAAATGCCTGACGCAAAACACCGTTGCCAAGGGCATGCTGAAACGCGGCGATAGAGTGGATGGGCTCTCGGGGGATGGAGTGGGTGACGATATATGAATTCCCATTTTCGGCGGTGTATCCTCCCCCGGCATAACCTTGCCCAGCGCTTGTAATATTTACGATGGCATCCTTCCAGCTGTTCACCCCCTTGACGGAAACCTGCATTGGGGTGGTAGCGATGGTCTGGTCATCAAAGCTCTGTAGATCGTAAGATGGTAATTTGGGATTATGGCGCAATCTGAATTTCCCTTGGAAACGTCCATCCTCCAAAGGATCCGTCTCCATTTTCATATCCAGTGAATAGATCATCGCAGGACGTTTTTTATCTCTAATATCACCAAGGGTATAACTGGCTCCCGGTTGGCTCACTATTTCTGGGAAGAGCTTTGGTGAGTCGGTCGCTTGCAATGGTACTCTTGAGGCCCCTCCTTTACGGTCTATCATTAACCCACCTATCCATGATGAGGGTGAGGTCAAAGAATCTCCCTGGGTGTGCAGAAATTCTGTAAGCCCGAAGCCGAAATGACCATCAGGACGTGGCCGGTATTTATGTGTAAGCCTCGTTGTTGCAGGCCCGGTAAACCCCTTTACAGGAAAACGAAATCCAGCGCCAAATTCCCAGCCCAATCTGATATCAGTCGACAACGTACTTCTAACTACCGTTTCATCCCTACTTCCCTGAGATACCACCAGAACTTCACCCGGACGAAGCACAATATCATCATCAACATCAACCAACCCGTCCTCATCCCACCCGTAGCGCGGTGCCATAACAAAATTTCCTATTATATCATTGATCTTATACGTATTGAGCGCCCCATTTTTTGTGATATCCGTATCATATGGTATCCCCCAGAATCTGAAACCTTGGTATGCTTTAGGACCAAGGTTGACGGCTACATCAAATGGATTCCAAATCGTCAGGATCGGATCCAGCACCATATACAGTTGATATTCCTGTTTCCCGGTCTGCGGGTTTTCTTCAAGACGTGACATGTGTGAAACGACCCAGCTTGCGCGTATGATCGTCAGTCTTTTATAGGAGAAGTAAGGGTCCTTTACGATGTCGCGAGGGCCTTCATTACTGGTTAGAGATGGCGTGTTCGCAGGGATGTTACCACCATCAGGGTGATTGATGGGTGCTGTGGGATATTCAACTTGCTCCCATAAATTATAGTAAGTCCACAGTTCACGCATGGTAATGCCAGGCTGCCCTTGCACACTGTAAAGAGGCTCGGGTGCTGCCGATGCAGGTATGGGTCGCGCCATGTGCATACTTAAATCCTTCCGTAATCCACCGTCGCGAACATTGGTCATCGTGATCGAAGAGCTGACCGTCAAATCATGAAAGTGTGGGTTTTCATTCGATCCATTTTGCGCGATCAAATCCAAGGTCGGCAGTGTCATCACCTTGTCCAACCGTTCATCGTCAGGCTCAATTGCAGCAAATGAGTCCAGCCTCTCCAGACCCACCCTGGGGCTGGCCATCATCTGTGAACGACTCTTCACCGCTGAGTTGGCCATCGGCGTCGGAGGAGACACGCGGGCCTTGGATGTCTCGTCACCTACCCACCAGGCAATAGTATGTCTATCATCAAGCGCTATCCTCCCGGCCTCTACGTGATATTGAGCACCCAAGCTACTGCCCAAGGTGCCATTACCAACCAGCTTCACCATGCTATCCGCGACGTTCCCCGTAGCGTATGCTCCTTTATCGGTAAACATTTGGGAATTCCCAGACACCATCCAACGTATGAACTCAGGCTCTGGACGGTCATTCTGATCCGCCGTCCAGCTTTTATAGACGCCCATCCACTGCGATCGATTCGTTTGTTCCGTCAAGTAAAGTGATGCATTGGCGTTTACCCGTTGGTCCGGCCCCAGATTCTTCTGTAATTCACCGATCGCCATCATCAATGCCAGTCGCGCATTGGCCCGAGCTTCAGCCATGGCCTGGTCATTGCGACTAGAACGCAGTTCAATGGTTGACAGACTAAGCATCGCCAGGGCAATCATCACCAGCAATACCATGACACTGATGGTTGCAATCAAGGCAAACCCTTTGTGCGCACATTGATTGGAGCGGCTGACAGCCCCTGCTCCCATGGCGGTGACCTTCACTCGCCATTCAATCACATCGGGATTAGATGGATTAGATTTTGTATGAAATCGGATGTTCATAGTTTTCTAAAACAATGATTAACGCGAACCGCCGGGCTTGAAGGCTTTATTGACGGCTCCGTTGCCTTCGACGGCTGTCCATCGGCTATGGTTGAGCGTGTCCCATGTAAACAGTAACGCTCCCGCAAAACCGGTATCCAGCATGTCCTGCCGCCAGTCATACAGGGCGGCTGCTGCCGTTGCGTCATCCGGATAAGAGATTCGATGTGCGCCGAATTCTCCGGAAATAAACGGTTTCTTGTTCTTGTTCGGGATCAGCGACCATTCCTGGCTTTCCATATGCTGGGCAACCGTGGTTCCGGTGGACTGAACATACATGTGCAGATCTCCGAAGTCGGTTACGGATACCACATCTTTCATTCGTCCAGGCCAGCGCACATCTTTTGTCCCAATAGGAAGCAGGCCGTTGGTTGCCATGCCGGCTTTTTTGACGGCGGCATAGCTGAAGAGTCCAACGTTGACCAATGTGTCCGGATCAATGCGTTTGACGGCATCGCGCCATGTTGAGAGGGCGAGAACCAGGTTATCGTCCGCGCAGGCCTGGCGGGAGGCTGCACTGCTCATGTCATAGGTTCCGGCGGCAGTTTTAAAGATCCCAGTTGTTACGCTGAAGGGTTTCGCATTGGTCCAGGAGCACGGTTCGTTGCTGATTTCATAGGAAAAAATCGTCGTCGCCAGCCCGGATTTTTTGACGGCCTGAACAACGCGTTCGAGATAGTCCGTCTTCGCAGCAATACTGCCCGGTGTCATGTTTTCCCGGTTGTTCCCTTCGATGTCACGTAGGTCGGCCAGGGCGATGTCCCGATAGTATGTGGTCCACGGCCAGCCGTCCAGAACGACCTGGACATAGAGATTGTGGTTCCGGGCTCGTTTCAGGAAATCAATAAAATTGATCATGTAGGCTTTATTCAACTCTCCGGTCGAGTCTCTTGATCCTCCCCCGACGGACGTGAGTTCCGAGCATCTGAAGTGTCCTTTGAAGATGAAAACGCGAACCACATTGTATCCGCTCTGCTCCATTTTTGTCAGGACCCACTCTGTTTTAAAGCTGGTGTATGTTTCAGGGCTGAAGTTCGCGTGATGTTTATCGCCATCTGCTTCTTCGTGCAGGATCACCCAGCTGTTTCCGCACGGTTTAAATAGCTGCTTGCGGCCCTCTTTGACCGAATAGAATTCTCCGGTGGTTGTCCCCGGTCGGACCCCTATCCGGGCGCTTGGTTCGGCGGCGCCAGTATTCGGTGTGAATACTAGGGACGTGAATCCAATGAGCATACTATATAAAGTGATAAGTATTTTCCCGTTAGATCCGCCTCTGAAGAGACTGTGTTGACGGTGCGCGTTAGATTGTTTCGCGTTTCCCATAATTGATTGATGTTGAGTTCTGCTTGACTCGGTTTTTAAGGGAGAGGTTTATTGCTAGCAATTTGCTTTTTGCGTGGCGGATACGAAAAAGCCGCGCTCGTGGCGAGCGCGGCTTTCTCGAAATTCGATTTGTCGTTGGCGCAGGCCGCGTAGCTCTAGCGTCGACGACGGAGGGCGAAGCCGAAGCCAGCAAGCCCGAGCAATGCGGTACTGGAAGGTTCGGGGATCGCAATGACTTCAAATCCGCCGAGAGTTATTGGATCTCCACTGGTCCATACCGAGCCGCCTTCTTGGTATGTCCCCAAGACCAAAGTCGCGTCAGTCGCAAAAGTGGCTGCTGATATATTGGCCCAAGTACCTGAAGTCGTTGTCGTGGTGTCTGTGAAGGTGGTGCCTGTGATATCAACACTCCATCCAGTTGCATTCAAATCAAACACGATTGAAGCCGGCATGGCATTCAGAGTTTTAGAGCCGGATGCGACTCGACTACCACCAATATAATCCAACACCTCCAGCTTGAAATCTGATCGAACCCGCAAAAAGGCGCCGGGTGAACCCTGCCTTACACCAGCAGTGTTAGTAACCTCATTCCCTGTAACCCCCGAGTGAAAAATAAGCAGTCCAGATGTAGTA
>TARA_B110000908_G_scaffold86926_1_pt1 | contig 19659 bp, 13 predicted proteins | sample TARA_B110000908 | Tara Oceans TARA_B110000908 (sample SAMEA4398067) | marine metagenome | biome: Polar Biome; feature: [DCM] deep chlorophyll maximum layer (ENVO:01000326); material: water (ENVO:00002006), including particulate matter (ENVO:01000060) such as... | depth 36 m
CGAGAATATCAAGTGGGCAACGGCAAGGCCGGAGCCACAACATCAAAACTGCGCACAGCACTGAATGATATTCAATGGGGACTGGCGGAAGATAAACACGGCTGGTTAACCTCCGTCAGCAGCTAGGGCTGTTTTAAGTTTCCTAACCCCCAAACCAACGCTGCCAGAGCGCCTTCACCAACCTTCGCTCTGGCAGAAACTCATCTGCCCCAACAATATTTTTCTGCTGCTGCAGTGCCAGACGGTGAGTAGCGCGGCGAAAGCTTTTATAAGCTTCAGTCAAACCCTCCGCGTCTTCATCAGTCATTAAGCCACACTGTTGCAGCGATTGAAGAATACGGACATTGTCAGACCAATTTGCCAATTCCGGATGATGAGCAGACTCACTCAGGACTAGGTACTGCGTAAGAAATTCAATATCAACGATGCCACCGGCATCATGCTTAAGATGAAACTGTTTGTGCTGGTCGGCAGATTTTGAACCCATGTGATCACGCATTTTTTGTCGCATGTCCACCACCGCGGTCTTTAACGCTATCAGCTCCCGGGGTTCACACAGCAATTTTCGCCGCAACGTCTCAAAGCGCTGCCCCAGTTCCGCAGTACCCGCGACTACCCGAGCCCTCACCAAAGCCTGGTGCTCCCAGGTCCAAGCCTCCTTTTGCTGATAGCTTTCAAAAGCTTTAATCGATGTCACCAGCAAACCCGACGTACCAGATGGCCTTAGCCGCATATCAACGTCGTAAAGCATGCCGGAAGGTGTCTGTGCCGTCATGATATGAATCATCCGCTGACCCAAACGCGTAAAAAACATGCCATTGTCGACCGGCCGCTTACCGTCAGTCGCCAGTCCCTCGCCGCCGTCATGAATAAAAACAAGATCCAGATCTGAACTGTGACCCAGTTCTATCCCACCGAGCTTGCCATAACCAACAACAATAAACTCTTTATCACAGGGAAGACCCTCAGCCTTCTGCGGCCAGCCATGTTTTTCTGTTAGGTTGTGCCAAGCCAGTTCCAGCACGTGCTCCAAAATTATTTCGGCGATTACCGTCAGATAATCACTCACTTTCATTAACGGTAGCTTTCCAGTCACTTCGGCCGCAGACACATACAGCTGATGCGCTTGTTTGAAGTACCTTAACGCTTCCATATGGGCATCCAGGTCCTCCCAGGGCAAGCGCAGCAACTGCTGTTGCAATTCATCTCTCAGAACGTCTTTGGTCGGCACCTGGTAGACAGTCCTTGGATCCAGCAATTCGTCCAGCAATACCGGGTGGCGAGTAAGGTGAGCAGCTATCCAAGAACTACCCGCACACAGCATCACCAACTGCCGCAGCGCCGCCGGATTTTCTACCAATAACACCAAATAAGCGGTACGACGAATAACCGACTCAACTAACGGCAAAATACGCAGCAACGTCAATGAAGGGTTTTCTACTCCTGATACCGCTTGCAACAACTGCGGCATAAACTGTGTCAGACGCTGTTGTCCAACTGTCTGCATGCGCTGAACCGCTGAGTCTTGCCTCAGCCTTGTTAATCGGGTTATCGATTCTTCGGCAGCTTCATGCCCCGATTCATTCAGTAACTTTATAGCAGCCGTTGAATCTAACTCCCCGGACCATAAGTCACACCACTGGGTATCTAGCTCGTCGGACGCATTGTCATCTTCGGGGTCGGTAATAACATCATCAAAATGTCGACCAACATTGGCTCTGTGCTTGTCCAGTTCAGCCGAAAATAACGCCCAGCTGTCAAAACCCAGATAAAACGCGAGCACACAGCGGGGATAGTCATCACTGGGTAACGTCTGACTTTGCTGGTCTTTAAACGCTTGAATACCGTGTTCTGTATTACGCAAAAAAACATAGGCTTGAAGTAGTTCGTCAGCCGCAACCGCCGGCAGCCAGCTCTTTTCTGCCAGCAATGCCAATACTTTTTGTACCCTGCGCTCCTGTAGTTCGGTCTCTCTGCCGCCACGAATTAACTGGAAACACTGGGCGATAAATTCGATTTCTCGAATGCCTCCGGCACCCAATTTAACGTCGTTATCCAAACCACGGCGCTTAGCTTCTCGACCGATCATTTTTTTCATTGAACGCAGTGAGTCAATCGCCGAGAAGTCAATATAGCGCCGATAGGTAAAGGGTCGCAGTAAATCCATCAGCTGTTTGGCATGTTCAGGGCTGCCCGATACAACGCGCGCCTTGATCATCGCGTAGCGCTCCCATTCCCTACCCTGATCCTGGTAATATTCCTCCATTGCGCCAAAGCTCAATGCCAGAGCGCCACTATCGCCGTAAGGACGTAGGCGCATATCGACACGGAAAACAAAACCCTCAGCGGTCATTTGATCAATTGATTGGATGAGTTTTCTTGCTAAACGGGTAAAAAACTCACCATTATCGAGGCATTTTGCAGCACCAATGGTTTCACCGTTATGAGGGTAGCTGAAGATCAGGTCGATATCAGATGATAAATTTAATTCCCAAGCTCCCAGTTTGCCCATACCGAGCACCACCATATGCTGAGGTGTTTGTACTCCCTCAACCAACGCCATGGGAATACCGTAGACCTGACTCAACTGCCGATGGTGGAATTCCAGCGCTTGCTGAATACTGACTTCTGCCAATAGAGAAATATCTCGCATGGTTTCATTCAGCTCGGACAAGCGATTAACGTCACGCCAAATAATACGTAACATTTCTTTTGCCCGATTTTTTCTTAAGGCAACATCGAATTGTTCCGCGTCATCAAACCCTTGTAATGATAAAATCAATCGCTCAGCGAATGCCTTGTCACTGACCGATTGTGTGAAATCATTATCATCGACAAGTGCTTTAAAAAGTTCGGGTCGACGGCCGCAAACATTCCTTGCGTATTGACTACCAAACCAGGTTCTCAATAACTGGTCGGAGAACACCGGATTTTTTAACTGCTCATCTAGCCAGTCAACATAACCGTTATTGCGCTGTTTGAAATTTTCAACCGCTGTTTGAAATTCATCAGCATATAGCGATGGAATTTTCGTCGTCACTGTCATCCTATTTTTGTGCCGGTGAAACCCGCAACACCTCCGCTATGGTTGTATCTCCCGCCGCGACTTTCTGTGCTCCAGACAAACGCAAGGTACGCATACCCTCTTTCATTGCTTGGCGGCGAATGTGTTCCAAGTTAAGTTGTTCGTGAATGTTATCCTGTACCGATTCTGACATCACCATAATTTCATAAATCCCTTGGCGGCCAAGATAGCCTGTATCCCTGCACTCTAAACAACCTTTCGGTTTATAAATTATTTTCGGCAAAGTCACTTTCCAAGGTTTAGTTAATGTACTCCAATCCTCTTGGCTCACAGTATCAGGCTGTTTGCAATGCGGGCATAGCGTTCTTACCAAGCGTTGAGCCATAACACCTAGAATGGTTGCTTTCAACAAGTAAGACGGCACTCCCAGCTCTAACATTCGAGTTATGGCGCTAGGTGCGTCATTGGTGTGTAATGTTGACAACACTAAGTGGCCGGTCAATGCCGCTTGAATAGCCATTTCTGCGGTTTCCAAATCACGAATCTCACCAATCATAATGATGTCAGGGTCCTGTCGCATCAGCGCGCGAACACCACTGGCAAAGTCTAAATCAATATTGTGTTGAACCTGCATTTGATTAAAGCTGTCTTCCATCATTTCAATGGGGTCTTCGATAGTGCAAACATTGACTTCACTCGTCGCTATTTTTTTTAAGCTAGAATATAACGTTGTCGTTTTACCGGATCCCGTAGGGCCCGTCACCAAGACGATACCGTTAGGTTTATCAATCATATCTTGCCAGCGAGAATAGTCTTCATTGGCCAACCCCAATTGCTCGAACGATCGCAACAATACTTCAGGATCAAAGATTCGCATCACCAGCTTTTCACCGAAGGCGGTGGGCATTGTCGACAAACGCAATTCAATCTCATTACCTTCGGGGCTAACCGTTTTCAAACGGCCATCCTGAGGTTTTCGCTTTTCAGCCACATTTAAGCGGCCGAGTATTTTTAAGCGACTGGTAATTGCCATAGCGACCTGGGCGGGGAATTCGCTGACCGTGTAAAGAACACCGTCAATACGAAACCGTACGTTACCTACTTCACGGCGAGGTTCAATATGAATGTCACTGGCACGCTGGTCAAAAGCATATTGTAAAATCCAGTCGACAATATTAACGATGTGCTGGTCGTTAGCATCCGGGTCTTTCATATCACCCAGTTCCAGCAACTGCTCAAAATTGGTCACAGTGCTTAAACCTGCGCCGTTGCCAGTATTACCTGACGCTCCACGCACAGACTTTGCCAATGAATAAAACTCGACGGTATATCGCTTTAGCTCTGCGGGATCTATCAACACGCGCTTGATCGGCCTGCGCAATACATGCTCAAGATTACTTTGCCAGCTATTGACATGGGGTTCAGCACTGGCAATTGTCACTTCATCTGGAGACACATGAACCGCGAGAATATGGTGACGCTGGGCAAATTCAAATGACATCACTTCGGTTACTGCAGGCACATCAACTTTTAATGGGTCTAAGTGAAATAACGGTTGCGCGGTCTTTTCCGATAGCCACTGCAGCAACTGCGCTATCGCCAGTCGCCCGTCTTTTCTGGCATCGGACAAATTTTGCGCGGCAATATAGCTCAGCGGATGCAGTAGCGCTTCGTCTTTGCTGCGGGAGCTATTCAGTACCCGCATGTGATCCTCTGCGCCAATCACTTTATCCTGCAGTAAATCGTCCATCAACGTCCGCAAATCCAGTGCGCGCGCGCGAGGCTTTGATCTCATTGTCACTCCTTTCACCATCCGTCTCCGGGTGCATCAATCAGCATCATTAAGTGGCTAATTTGTTGTTCCTTCAGTATGGCCTAGTCTGAGGATGCTGCCAACGCGGCAAGTCACATTGAGCAGTGGATTCATCAAAGCGAAAACTCTATACTTCGCAGAAAGTTCACACCCGTTTTATGTCAGGAGCTTATCGTATGGCAGGGAATACATTTGGCAACTTGTTTGGGCAATCACCCATCAAGCCGATTCAAGAGCATATGGAAAAGGCCCACAGTGCCGCTGAACTACTCATTAATTACTTCGACGCCGTACTCGCCTCGGACTGGGAGCAGGCTAAAGCGACACAGAAGCAAATTTCTAAATTGGAAAGCGATGCTGACAAGTTAAAAAAACATGTCCGGCTCAACTTACCAAAAAGTCTGTTTTTGCCGGTACCTCGCTCTGACCTGCTAGATTTGGTAGGTATGCAGGACAAAATTGCAAACTGCGCGAAGGATATTGCCGGCATTATGCTCGGCAGAAAGATGGAAATTCCGGTGAAGATAGCGCCGATTATGACCGAGTATGTCAAAGAGGCCGTAGCCACGTCAGCCCAGGCCCTCAAGGCTATCTATGAGATGGATGAATTACTAGCCACCGGCTTTCGGGGTCGCGAAGTAAAGCTGGTTGAGAGCTTAATTAAGGAACTCGACCGGCTAGAAAATAACAATGATAAATTGCAGGTCAAAGTTCGCGCCCAGCTGTTCAAACTCGAGAAAGACTTATCCCCTGTGGACGTGATGTTTCTCTATAAAGTGATCGATTGGGTGGGTGAGCTTGCAGATCGTGCCCAAAAAGTTGGCTCTCGCTTACAACGTCTGATCGCTAGCTGATCAATTAGTTTTTTAAGGTCCCTCTGAGCGGACAAACACTCACTACATATTTTGGTAATGCACTATGTCTATAATTGCTGAACACGGTCAAATCTTACTCATTATGGCCTGCGCATTTGGCTTCTTCATGGCCTGGGGTGTTGGTGCCAATGATGTTGCCAACGCAATGGGCACCTCTGTTGGTTCTCGTGCACTAACGATAAAACAAGCGATATTGATCGCCATGGTCTTCGAATTTGCTGGCGCCTATTTAGCTGGCGGCGAAGTAACTGCCACCATTCGTAAGGGTATTCTCGACCCGGCCTTTATCACTGATTCACCGGAGCTACTGGTTTACGGCATGATGGCGGCATTGTTAGCAGCCGGCACATGGCTGTTTGTCGCTAGTATGATGGGCTGGCCAGTTTCTACAACCCACTCTATCGTCGGAGCTTTAGTCGGGTTTGCGGCGGTGGGCATTGGCGTGGATGCGGTGAATTGGGGCAAGGTAGGTACCATCGTAGCTAGCTGGGTGGTGTCTCCGGTGATGGCGGGAACAATTTCTTTTGGTCTCTTTATGAGCGTTCAAAAACTCATCCTGAATACCAGCGAGCCCTTCCGGAACGCTAAAAAGTATGTGCCCATCTATATGTTTGCTGTGGGTTTCATGATCGCGATGGTTACCTTGTTAAAAGGTTTAAAACATTTAGGCGTTGAGATTGATCTAGGATTTGGCAGTAAGTTCACCAACGCCTTGCCAGTGGCCGCTGTTGTTGGGGTCATCGTCGCTCTTATTGGCAAGGTGTTTCTCAACCGCATACAGGAAGAGTTCATACCCGCCAGCGGCAGTCGATTCGATAATGTGGAAAAAGTTTTTGCCATATTGATGATATTCACCGCCTGTGCGATGGCCTTTGCCCATGGTTCCAATGATGTTGCCAACGCGGTTGGACCGCTCGCTGCCATTGTCAGTGTTATTGGTAGCGGCGGTGATATAGCTGCCCAATCTGCGCTGCCAGCCTGGGTGTTGTTACTCGGCGGTGGTGGTATTGTTCTCGGACTGGCCACCTATGGTTTTAAAGTCATGGCAACCATCGGCAAAAAAATCACTGAACTAACGCCGAGCCGAGGATTTGCTGCGGAGCTGGCGGCGGCTACAACGGTTGTACTCGCCTCTGCTACCGGACTACCGATTTCAACAACCCACACGTTGGTAGGCGCGGTATTAGGTGTTGGTTTGGCGCGCGGCATCGGCGCGTTAAATTTGCGCGTCGTTGGCAGTATCTTTATGTCCTGGGTCATCACTTTACCGGCGGGAGCAGGTCTAGCCATACTGTTTTTCTTCACCTTTAAAGGTATGTTCGGCTAAACCCTATTTATCAGACATCATCGTCTGAACCTGATCGAAAAAATGGCAAGCGGCGACAGTTATCTGTCGCCGCTTTTTTTTGCTTGTGGTTGCCTGATAGATAGTCAAGAATAACAGCAATAAGCTGAATTCACGTTCGGCAACTTTCGCAACATTGAGTAATGTCGTCATGGCTAAATCTGTACCCTCACTACTGACAATGATGAATGAGCTACTCAGTGAAGTCTCCGTGAGTTCAACATCTTCCGAATGGGATACCGGCAATTTAGCGGTCATCAACAAGCTGGCTGACTGGCTGGGTAGCCTTGGCTTTGCCTGTCAGATCATGCCCTTAGCCGGCAAGGCTAATAAGGCCAATTTAATCGCCACTTTGGGAACCGGTTCAGGTGGATTGGTCTTGTCAGGGCATACCGATACCGTACCCTATAACGAAAATCGTTGGGATATGAACCCGCTAGGCCTGACGGAGCGAGACAATAAGTTGTACGGTCTCGGCGCTACCGATATGAAAGGGTTTTTCCCGATCGCCATAGAGGCTGCGAAAAGTGTGCTCGATAAAACCCTCGTTGAACCGTTGATTATTCTGGCGACTGCCGACGAAGAAAGTTCAATGGATGGCGCCAGAGCGCTAGCCGATCAAGGACTGCCAAAGGCTCGCTTTGCGGTAATTGGTGAGCCGACAAATCTAAAACCCATCCGCATGCACAAAGGTATGATGATGGAAGCGGTCACTGTTGAAGGACGAGCAGGTCACTCATCGAACCCAAGTCTTGGCAACAATGCTTTGGAAGCCATGCACTGGGTGATGGCCGACATATTGGCTTTTCGCAGTGAACTGCAACAACAATACAATAACCCACTGTTTGATGTCGCAGTTCCAACACTGAACCTAGGCTGTATTCATGGCGGTGACAACCCTAACCGTATTTGTGGCCAATGCGAACTGCATTTTGATTTGCGCGCGCTTCCCGGTATGAATAACGACGAATTACACGCAGCTTTGGATCAACGATTGAAACCGTTGGCTCAACGACTCAATATCAACATCAGCTTAAGAGCGCTGATTAAAAACATCCAACCCTTTGAACAGCCTGCCGATTCTGAACTGGTCAAGATCGCCGAGCAGTTAACCGGATACGCTTCCGAACCGGTAGCTTTCGCCACTGAGGCGCCGTTCCTGCAACAACTGGGTATGCAAACTATTGTGATGGGGCCTGGGTCCATTGATCAGGCTCACCAACCCAATGAGTATATGGCGTTGAATCAGGTTCAACCCGCCGTCGATTTATTTACCCGCCTAATCGGTAAATTTTGTCTCTGATTTTAACGGTATTGTTGTAGCAAAATGCCAACTCCCTTGCCCTAGCCACTATTTGCCCGCACAATACCTGCAACCCAATAAAATACCGAAGTAACATCGTGCCCACTAAAGACTACGTTAAATGGTTCCGGAACTCAGCGCCTTATATCAATGCGCATAGAGGTAAGACCTTCGTCTTGATGTTTAGCGGAGAAGCCGTCGCACATGCTAACTTTGCCAATATCATTCACGACATCGCCCTGCTAAACAGCCTCGGGGTAAAACTGGTTCTTGTGCACGGAGCAAGGCCACAGATTGAAGAGCGAACCATGTTACGGGGCGTCGATAGTCAGTTTGAAGACGATATTAGAATTACTAATTCGCAGACTTTGGAATGCGTGAAAGATGCTACAGGTTCACTAAGAGCGCATATAGAAGCACTGTTGACTATGGGTCTGGCCAACTCACCCATGCACGGTTCACAGATCAGAGTATGCTCCGGTAATTTTGTCGTCGCTAAGCCCATTGGCATTCTTGCAGGCGTTGACTACCAACATACTGGAACCGTTAGAAGAATCGATGGTGAAGGTGTCGAAAAACAACTCGCTGACGGTTCTATCGTTTTATTATCGCCCATTGGTTATTCGCCGACGGGTGAGGTCTTTAATTTATCGCATCAGGATGTTGCCACTAAGATAGCGATGACACTAAATGCAGACAAGCTCATCGTTTTTTCCGAGCAGGATGGCCTACTGAATAGCGATGGCCACCTCATCCAAAACTGTGAAGTCAGCGCGATACAACAATTGTCTGAGCAATGTGACGACAAACAAACTACCCAGCTACTCAAAACAATTATCTCTAGCATTGAAAATGGCGTCAATCGTTGTCACTGCGTCAGTTATACCGATGATGGCGCACTGTTACAGGAACTTTTTACTCGGGACGGTGCGGGTACATTAATTTCACACAATCACTATGAACAGCTTCGACCGGCTTCTATAGAAGATGTTGGTGGCATTTTGGAACTTATCGAACCGTTGGAGGCAGCGGGCACTCTAGTTAAGCGATCTCGAGAGTTGCTGGAAAATGAAATTGACCAGTTCACCGTCATTGATCGGGACGGGATGATCCTCGCCTGTGCAGCGCTATATTCCCATGCGGGAATCCAGTCGGGGGAAATCGCCTGCGTCGCTACTCACCCAGACTATCGAGGCGAAGATCGGGGTGAACGGTTACTGGCGGCACTGGAATTGCAGGCTAAAAAGTTTAAGCTCAACAACGTGTTCGTATTGACGACACAGACGGCGCACTGGTTTCAGGAGTTGGGTTACCTTGAAGTCTCACGCGATCAATTGCCTGAACAAAAACAAACACCTTACAATTTGCAGCGAAATTCCAAGGTTTTTATCAAACAACTGTAATCTCTGCCTGCCCATAGAACCCAGACGATAAAACGGCAAACCGAAAGCCCGTAGGTGGCTTTGGAGGGAGCCCCAGAGGGATCAGAACCATGGGGTGATGGTACTCGGCGCAGTTATCGACGCCAAAAGACTCAATAAGTCGCGACAATCTAGCGGTCGTCCGACTATTTTTTGTCAGGCATCGGCAAATCGATCAAGCCATCGGGAAGTAAAATCAAGCCGCGTTGAAAGTAGTCATTACTTTTTTCCACCTCACCGAGATGCGCCAGTAACCGGGCAAGTTCTCCGTAAACTGCTGCACTTTTTTCCAACTTTAAACTATTTTCAAAATATTCCCGCGCCTTCCCCCACAAAGCGTTTCTGAGGGAAATTCGACCGAGACACAATAACAAAGCAGCATCATTATTTCGTTCCTTTAGCCAATTTTCCGCATGGATCAATTGTTTGGCAACATCATCGGCCTCTACTTTTCCATACCGGGAAATTAATGCCCGGTCCCAGTCTTTCTTGAGTTGTGAGCGAATCAGCTTCTCCGCTTTCTGCATTTCGCCTAAAGCAATCAGCTGGTCAGCATAACAGGCGACAGTCTCGCTATTTATAACCGCAGCTTTCGGCAGCTGAGCCCAGAGCTTTTCTAATTGGCTTGCAGACACTCCACGCGTTTTGGCAGCTTCAACAAGACTTTTTTGACTAGCCTCTAGTACCAAGTCGTCGAGTTTTTCGACACTTAGAACACTGTGTTTCTTCAGTTCTGGAATCAGTGCCAGCAGAGCTTGCCAATCGTTCAGCCCCTCATAAACTTGCCGCAGCAAGTGCAATACAAAAGGTTGCTTACTGGCATTGCGTCGAACACGCGTTAACGTCGCAAGACTCTGCTCAAACTGACCACTGCTAAGTTGCAGTTCTGCCTGAGTAAGGCCAACCGCATTACTCGCGCCGGTTGTGCTCTCCTCGGCTTTCTTTAAAAAAGCCCGAGTTTCTTTTTCATCACCTAAGCGATGACTGGCCCTGGCCGCAATCAGATAGTTCAGAAGCGGGGTTTCCGATGTTGCCGCCGCGCGAGATAACGTTCGCTGTGATAAGCGCCAGTTGCCCTCGATAAATGAAATAATCCCCTTGGTAGTTTGCTTTTGACTACGGCGATGGCCTCGCCCAGATAGCCAACCACTGACCGCTGAACCGCCATTTATGGTACGACGCAACACACTGAAAAACCCATAGATCATGAAAAAGAACAGTAAAAAAACACCTAGCCCTATCCAGACACTGCTTTCAACCGTGTAGTGACCATAGCTGATCAACAAGTAGCCGGGATCAAACTCAATTGCCGCGACCAATGCCGCAGAGGCAAGCAGTATCAACAGACTGGCGATAAACACCCGTTTCATTGAGTCGATTCCTTCGAGATAGCCGGAACAGTATTAGTGGCAGGACTGTTATTATTTTTAGGTAGGGGTGCTATTGAATGAAGTGTTTCCTGATAACTTTTCAAGGCCCGCAGCGACCCTGAAATATCCGGCAATGGCACTTCTATTTTCAACCCTGACAGCACTTTTATAGCATTGGTAACAACAACCGTTTTTTCCATCTCCAGCGTGTAATAATTGTTCAGCCATTGTTGTGCTTTAGCGAGACTTATCGTGTAGAGCTTCTGTTTTCCAGACAGGGCAGCCATCTGAGCTTGTTCGAACATCAGTCGAACATTTTGTCGAACAGCTGCTTCGTATTCAGGTGCGAGCAGTGGTTTATAGATGTCATCTCGTCGTTTTATCTGTATGTAGCTACTGAGCTTTTCCCAAGCTCGGCGAATACCGACATCCAGACGCTGCCGCCAGGTCTCCGGTGCTGTCGCTTCGACGAGGGTCGCTGTCAATTGCGGCATCGCGATAAGCTGCAGACCCTCACTTTGTCTCGCCAATGCACCCAGCTGCAGATAAATACCTTCGAGATCGAGATTTCCAGCTGAACGGAGGGCAGCCATATCATCAGCCAGCGCTTGTCGCAGTGGGTATAAACCACTGTCATCTAATTCTTTGGCAATGTTGTCAGCCGCTTTTAACAAATCCAAGGCGCCTTGGATTTCTTTACCCATTAACAACCGTTGACTGGCAAGACGGATCAGGTACTCAGCCTCAGCTAAAAGCCAGTCGGCTCGGTCGGTGGTTGAAAGTGACAGCAAACTCTTTTTTTGACTCGCCTGCTGTCGCACTAACTGCCCTATTTGATGCTGTAAATTTTTCTCGAGTTGACCTACGGCTGCACTCTGCTGATCGAACTGGCGTTGCAGCTGTCTATTATCACTCACCTGAACGTCGATCCGCTGAATAGCGGCAGAAATATCTGCTTGACTGCGTTGCAACTGTTGCTGCTGCTGAGCACCACTCTGCCACAGGTACCAACTAACAGCGGCGGCGGCAATGGCAAAAATGACAGCGAGAATGGCCAGCCCAGTTGCCAAACCCGTGCTTCGCTGCTGGATCACTGGCGTTGCTGCAGTTTCTTGCGCTATAACAACGGCTGTTTCTTCTGTTGATGATTTCGTTTTATCTTCCAAGGCTCTATCCAGTATCAATAGTGAGCTGGCAATAACATAGCTCTGTTTATAGTACAGTAAGTCTATGACACGACTAATTGATTTTCGTCACCAATCGCCGCAATCATTGCTTGATTACTGGCGTTATCCGCACAAAAAACTCGTTCAAAACCCTTTTTACCGGCAATTTCGGCAACTCTCGCCCCCGGAACAACAAGGAGTAAACCCTTAATGATTGACCAGTGCTCAGGGCCTACCAACTGACAAAAGTTTTCCACACTTTCACCGCTATTTAAACAAACGGTGTTAATTTCATGCTCTACTATCTTGCTAATCAAATCGGTTGATGTCACAGCAACCCGTCGGCGATAACATTCTGCATATTCAACCTCTGCGCCACGCTGCTGCAGCACTTGCTGAAGATAATCCCTTCCCCCAACACCACGAACAATAAGCACCTTCTGGTGCGAAAACGCCTGCAGGCTTTTGTGCTGCAATAACGCTTCACTGTTCATTGTTCCACATTCAACCGTATCATTGACCGGCACCCCCTCTCGTCGCAACAGCCGGGTGGTGCTGCCACCAATACCGTACCAGTTGATACCCACAGGTAGCTGTGGCCAATATTGGTCAATCCACTGCAGGCCATATTTTACCGCATTGGTGCTGATAAAGATGACATGTTGGAATTGGTCCAGCGCCATAAATTGCTGTTTACACCGTTGCTGCTCGGCAGTATCGCTGTCAGATAACCGCTCAATGGCAATCACCGGACAGTGGATAGCGCACCCACCGGCGGTTTCAATGGCAGCCACTAAGTCAGCGGCCTGGCCTTGAGGACGAGTAACCAGTACGTGTTTACCCTGCAGCGATATCATGACTGACTGTAAACGGCGCTGAGAATTCGCTCAGCTCCCTGAGCTAAAAGGTTATCCGCCACTTCAATTCCCAGCGCTTCTGCCATCTCGGGTTTTGCCTGACGCTCGCATCGCAAAATTTCCTTACCGTCAGGACTACCTACCAGCCCCCGCAGCCGCAACTGCCCAGAACCTTCGATGTCTAGTTCTGCAAAACAAGCTATCGGCACCTGACAACCCCCTTGCAGACGCAAATTCATCGCCCGCTCGGCACTAACTCTCAGTGCAGTTGACCGGTGATTAAGGGGCGCTAGCAAGGCCTGTATCCGGTGATCATCAGATCGTGCCTCCACGCCAACGGCTCCCTGCCCCCCCGCAGGAAGACTGCTGCCCACCGCTATCGGATCGGCAATACGCTGCTCCATACCCAGTCGAATCAGACCGGCACTAGCGAGAATGATGGCGTCATACTGGCCCTCATCCAACTTGCGAAGCCGCGTGTTGACGTTACCGCGAAGATCAATGATGTTTAAGTCTGGACGCAGTGCTCGCAGTTGGCACTGACGACGCAAGCTGGAGGTACCCACTCGACTACCCAGCGGTAACTCATTAACTGTTTTGAAATGATTAGACACAAAGGCATCTCTGGGGTCTTCGCGTTCACAAATAATCGACAATTCAAGACCCTCAGGGAACTCCATAGGTACATCTTTCATCGAATGCACAGCAATATCAGCACGTCCCTCCAATATCGCCGTTTCAAGCTCCTTCACAAAAAGACCTTTACCGCCAATTTTGGCTAATGGTGCATCAAGCATTTTGTCTCCGCGTGTTGTCATCCCCAGCAACTCAACATCTAGACCGGGATGAGCCGCCTGCAAGCCGGCTTTTATAAACTCTGCCTGCCACAAAGCAAGCGGCGATTCGCGGGTGGCAATACGTACAAGATTACTCGGCATAAATCAGGGGCTCTCAATCATCAAATATCTAATGCCATGATAAGTGACTAGCTCTGATGATGCACCTCACTTATACATTTTGTATGGTGTAAGAGATGACTCGCTAGCTGTCGAAGCCGCTGTTAGTCGTTTATCCATGTCGAGCAGCCGTAACAGCAACGATCGTAGTACAAGCCTACAATTGTTGAACGAGCTCGCGAACCAACGCCTGATAACGCCGACTGACTTGAGGTCCACGGTCAACTCCAGACAACTTCAGATAGATCGCCTGCTCAACCTTTTCAAACCCCTGTATATGAGCGACCGCGGCGAGGGCATTGCGATGAATACGCACAAACTGATCACCCAGCATCTGCTCTAGGTCCTTTAACGAGTCGTCAATCAGCACGTGTTTTTGTTCGCCATCGGCTTGGTAGCATACCGTGACGTATTTTTGGTCTGCGATAAAATAGCGGATATTTTCGACGGCTATTAACTCGATGCCGCGGCTAGATTTAGCGGCAATATGCCCTCTGTGGCTGTCTGTTCCGGCTTGCTGCGACGATAAAGCAGTCAGCTGCACGCGATTGAGTTTTTTTGCCTTAGCTAGGGCCAGAGAAAGTTTTTCCTTATTCACCGGTTTTAACAGGTAGTCAACCGCATTAGCATCAAATGCCTCGAGGGCATAATCGTTGTAGGCGGTACAAAATATAACCGCCGGGGCTTCGTCAAAAGAGGCTAAATGACGCGCGGTCTGAAGCCCATCCATCACTGGCATACGGATATCCATCAACACGACATCGGGAAGTTGCTGGTTGCACTTAATAATGGCCTGCTCCCCATTTTCGGCTTCGACAACCGTGTCACAATCCGGCTGCTGCCCCAACAATCGGGCTAACCGACTTCGCGCCAATGGCTCATCATCGACAATTAATACTCTCACAACGCTTTCTCCCGCATCATCTCAACTTATTGGTTTGCCCCATTGTCGATCGGATAAATAATGTGTGCCCGATATTCATTATTTTCAACCAGCGTACGCAAGCCAGCTTTTAGGCCGTAAAGGGCTTGCAACCGATGATGAATATTGTCCTGAGCTAAACGGTTGCCCCCTGCCTCTGTCTGGGCCGAGGCCGGCAGCGGATTGCTGACTGTCAGGGTTAGCATCCCCTGATTTAGATTAGCCTCGACAACAACTTCTCCACCTTGAGGCAGCTGCTGAATGCCATGATAGATAGCATTTTCCAATAGGGGCTGTAGTGACAAACTCGGTATCGGTAGGTTTTTTGGCACGCTATCAACCCGCCAGGTCATTTTCAATCGGTCACCCATGCGCAATTTTTCAATCCGTGCATAGCGCCGACATAGCTCTAATTCGTCGGCGAGTGTGACCTCTGTTTCGGTATCCGCGAGACTGGCTCGAAACAATCCCGCTAGATCTTCAACCGCCATTTCAGCGGCCTCTTGATCAACGGCGATCAAACTGGCAATAATATTCATGCTATTGAAAAGAAAATGTGGCCGAATTCGAGACTGCAAGGCCTGTATCCGGGCCTGCAGCTCAGTCCGCTGTTTTTCTCGGAGTTGCTGGGTCAGATAGAAATAGCGCAGGGCTATGCCTGCCAGTACCGCACAAATCAAAACATGTGTTGCCAGCTGCAGCACATTAACAGACCAGTTCCCACTCTGACTAAATGCACCCTGCAACAACCATTGACCCGCCACACTGGTTGTCGCGACGACCACTACGATCAATGAATAACATAATCCTGCCGCCCAAGGCATTGGCCAGTCAGCGAGCCGCGAACGCAGCAAGCACAACAACGCCGCACTCATTAAAAAAGCCCACTGTATAAATAGCGATGTTAACGCGAATGACTGCCAACTGAATTCTCGGAGTCCCGTTGCTGCGAGCTCCAGGACGATCGCTAGAAGCTCCGCAACCAACACCAGAAAGAGCACAGCCTGGGCATTGCACAAATCGGGCACAAAAAACTCTTCGGAGTGTCTGGATTCTGCGTTAGTCGTCATAACTTTCTGTATTTCGTGGCGTTAGCTCAACTATAGCAGGGAATCTGACAGCAGAGATGTGCGGTTTTGGCAATATTGAACTCAGGTACCCGAAGCGCACCGCAAAACTCCATCACCTTCTGCTATAATTTGCGTCAACTAACCACGATTAAAGCGACAGCATTTTATGACCGATCAGGATCCAGCCATTAAACCTTGGGGCGGGCGTTTTTCAGAACCCACCGACGCCTTTGTAGAACGCTTTACAGCCTCCGTCGAGTTTGACAAGCGCATGTATCATCACGATATCAATGGCTCATTGGCCCACGCTAAAATGCTCACCCACGTTGGCGTGTTGACAGAAGAGGAATACCAGCAAATCGACGACGGTCTGGAAACTATTCGCAGTGAAGTCGAATTGGGGCAATTTCAATGGTCAGTTGCCCTCGAAGACGTACACATGAATATAGAAGCACGTCTCACTGAAAAAATTGGTGTGACCGGTAAAAAGCTACATACCGGACGCTCTCGCAACGACCAGGTAGCAACCGATATCCGTCTTTACCTTCGGGATGAAATCGACAACATAGCGGACGCTTTAACCTTTCTGCAGCGCGGGCTCATCGCCCTAGCCGCTCAGGAAACCGATACTATTATGCCGGGGTTTACCCATCTTCAAACTGCGCAACCAGTAACATTTGGACATCACTTGCTGGCTTGGAATGAAATGCTGGAACGAGATTATGGTCGCCTGCTGGATTGTCGCAAGCGCGCTAATCAATCACCCCTAGGGGCGGCGGCTCTTGCCGGAACGACTTACCCTATAGACCGAGCTATGACCGCTGAACTATTGGGTTTTGATGCACCCACAGAAAACTCTCTCGACTCTGTCAGCGATCGTGACTTTGCCATTGAATTTACCGCTTTTGCCAGTTTAGTAATGACTCATCTTTCACGTTTTAGCGAAGAGCTGGTGTTGTGGACATCTGCACAATTCAACTTTATTGAATTGCCAGATCGTTTTTGCACCGGTTCATCGATAATGCCACAAAAGAAAAACCCCGATGTGCCTGAATTAGTCAGGGGTAAAGTAGGGCGGGTCAATGGCCACCTAATTTCATTACTCACCTTGATGAAATCCCAACCCTTGGCCTACAACAAGGATAATCAAGAAGACAAGGAGCCGCTGTTCGACACCATCGATACCATTAAAGATTGCCTTAAGGCCTATGGCGATATGGTACCGGCAATTAAGCCCAAAAGGGACGTGATGGAAGAAGCCGCTCGTCGCGGATTTTCTACCGCCACTGACCTGGCTGATTATCTGGTTCGCAAAGGTATCGCCTTTCGGGATGCCCATGAAATCGTTGGTAAGTCCGTCGCCTACGGCATTGAACAGACCAAAGATTTATCGGAAATGTCGCTGCAAGAACTGCAGCAGTTCAGCGCCAGTATCGGCGATGATATTTTTGATGTATTAACGTTGCAGGGTTCGGTCGCCGCCCGCGATCATATTGGCGGAACGGCTCCAGTACAAGTAGCCGCCGCCGCACTCAGAGCCGAGAAACGATTGCAGCAACGCTGAAAACATAATGAGCACCGGTGATGACCAGTCATGAAATATCTATTAGGTATTGATACCGGCGGTACTTTTACCGACTTTGTGTTGCTGACCATTGGCGCCAATGGTCAGACCATTCGTATCCACAAATGCTTGTCTACACCAGCGGCGCCAGAAAACGCTATCTTGCAGGGTATTGACCAACTGGGTTTGACCGAAGCATCGCGAAACGGCGACGTTGTTATCGTCCACGGATCGACCGTTGCCACCAATGCCGCACTTGAGGGCAAGGGGGTGCGCACCTTATTCATCACTAATCGCGGTTTCAAGGATATGCTCACGCTGGGCCGCCAGACTCGCCGCGAACTGTACAACTTGCAGCCTGCCGCCGTTACTGTTCCCGTACCCCAAGAACTGTGTCTAGAAACCGGGGGCCGTTTGAGTGCTTCAGGCGAGCTAATTGACCCCTTAACCGAGCAGGACTTGGACGCACTTCGGCTTGCTATTGATACGCTCAAACCGCGGTCAGTGGCCATCAATTTACTCTTTTCATTTCTCGACGATCGTTATGAGAAAATCATCGAATCCATTGTCCCCGACCACATTTTCGCCACCCGCTCTTCCTTTGTACTGCCGGAGTATAAAGAATACGAACGCGGCATAGCGACATGGCTAAACGCCTGGTTGAGCCCGCTGGTGGAACACTACCTGCAACAGCTCAAGCTTACCCTGTCCCCTAGTCCCGTAACGGTTATGCAGTCCTCTGGTGGAACCATAGACGCTGACCAGGCTTCTTCCAGAGCCGTTAACATGCTGCTTTCAGGTCCCGCTGGCGGCCTAGCTGCGGCCAGATATATAGGCAATATTATTGATAGCAAGCGCCTACTTACATTCGATATGGGCGGCACCTCTACTGATGTTGCACTGCTTGATGGTGATATTAGGCTAACCAACGAAGGGCGTATCGGTAGCTACCCAGTAGCGGTCCCTATGGTAGACATGCACACCATTGGCGCTGGCGGAGGCTCGGTTGCCCGTATTGATTCAGGGGTGGTCTTGCAGGTTGGGCCTGAATCAGCCGGTGCCGATCCCGGTCCCGCCTGCTACGGTCTGGGCGGACAGGATGCCACGGTCACTGATGCAAATGCGGTCCTCGGGCGATTGCGACCTGATTCCTTTCTCGGCGGAGCAATGAGCCTCGATATTGATGCGGCCCGCACTGCACTCTCGACCATTGCGGTGCCGATGAATATGAGTATTGAGGAGGCTGCTGAAGGTGTGTTGACCATCGCCAATGAACACATGACCCGGGCACTCAGGGTGATCTCGGTTCAGCGAGGTTACGATCCTGCTGATTTTCGTCTCTGCAGTTTTGGTGGTGCCGGCGGCTTACACGTTTGCGCATTAGCGGATAGCCTGCAAATGACCACCGCCGTGATTCCAGTCAATGGTGGTGTTTTGTCGGCTCTTGGTATGCTGGTTGCCCCTCGTGAGCGCCAACTGTCTCGCAGTCACAACGGATTATTGGACAACATCACCGCCACCGATATTGATCGAATTATCCAACAACTCACCGGTAGCGGGCGGCGGGAATTAGTTGCAGAAAATGTTTCAGAAGAGCTAATCCAGACCTCTGCCAGCCTCGACCTTCGCTATACCGGTCAATCATTTACCTTAAACATTCCCTGGACTCATCTCGGCAACGCCAGCGAGGCCTTTCATCGCGCTCATTTACAACGATACGGACACCAAATGGAGCTGGCCGTTGAAATGGTAAACATCCGAGTAGCGCTGAAAGCCTATACCGAAACCATCATGCTACCGCGACACGCAATGCAAACGTCCTCTCCCGAAGCCGTTGAATACGCGCTAATGTCTGGCTTCGAGCAACGAGTTCCAGTTTATGAACGCAACAACCTGTGTCCGGGGTCGAAAATACAGGGCCCAGCACTGATTACGGAGCAGGTGTCGACGTCGTTGATTGATACAAATTGGT
>TARA_B110000908_G_scaffold57055_1_pt1 | contig 19646 bp, 19 predicted proteins | sample TARA_B110000908 | Tara Oceans TARA_B110000908 (sample SAMEA4398067) | marine metagenome | biome: Polar Biome; feature: [DCM] deep chlorophyll maximum layer (ENVO:01000326); material: water (ENVO:00002006), including particulate matter (ENVO:01000060) such as... | depth 36 m
GGTTTTATAAAATTATTTTTACTATTCGTTTTTTAATGCTTCAAATTTAAAACCTTACATTGAAAAATATGGATGGTTTTGGAGTCTTAAACAATAGTATAAAGATATTGTGGTGGTGTTTTTTGTAAATGCAAGTTAATTGTTTTCTTTAAAAAAAGAAGAATAAAGTGAGGTATGTTTATTAAAATAATTGTTAACTAATTTTTTTTCATGACGCAACACCAATTTCTTTGTACTAATTTTCATTTTTAAGAGTTGCACAATGGATTGTAAATTTTCGAACGCATATTTTTTACAGACTATAAACACTTTAGAAACACCTATTTTTTCTTTGCACTAATTTCATTCCTCTTCCAATAAAAAAGTATCTTTGCGGCATCCAAAAAAACAGAAAAATGGAATCTAATGTTCGTGTTCGTTTTGCCCCAAGTCCAACAGGACCTTTACATATTGGTGGAGTAAGAACTGCTTTATTTAATTATTTATTTGCTAAAAAGCACAACGGTACCTTTATCTTGCGTATAGAAGATACAGATCAAACCCGCTATGTGGCCAATGCAGAACAATATATTATAGATGCATTGGATTGGTGTAACATTCCTTTTGATGAAGCGCCTGGAAAAAACGAAAAATTTGGTCCTTACAGACAATCTGAACGGAAAGATCTCTATAAAAAACATGCAACCCTTTTATTACAATCGGGTTGGGCATATTATGCTTTTGATACTGCAGAACAATTGGATACAGAAAGAAAAGGACATGAAGAAAACGGAAAAACCTTTATTTATAATTGGCACAACCGAGAAAAAGGACATTTGGTAAACTCCTTGGTATTAACCGATGCAGAAGTACAAAACCGAATTGAAAACGGAGATAAGTATGTCATCCGTTTTAAGTCTCCACAAGATGAAACCCTAGTAATGCAAGATGAAATTCGTGGAGAAATTAAAATTGATACCAATGTGTTGGATGATAAAATTTTATTTAAATCTGACGGAATGCCCACCTATCATTTGGCAAACATTGTAGACGATCATTTGATGGAAATCTCACACGTTATTCGAGGTGAAGAATGGTTGCCGTCCATGGCACTTCACATTTTATTATACCGCGCTTTTAATTGGGACGCACCAAAATTTGCACACTTACCACTGATCTTAAAACCAGTTGGTAAAGGAAAATTAAGCAAACGTGACGGAGATAAATTAGGGTTTCCTGTGTTTCCATTAGAATATACCAATGAACAAACGAAAGACATCTCTTGTGGTTATAAAGAAGACGGCTACTTTGCAGATGCATTTATAAACATGCTGGCTTTATTAGGATGGAACCCAGGTACCGAACAAGAAATTTTTTCTTTAGAACAATTGGTACAGGAATTCGATTTAAAAAGAGTAAGTAAATCGGGCGCAAAGTTTAGTCCAGAAAAAACCAATTGGTTCAATCAACAATACATGCAAACAAAAGAGGATGCAACTTTAACAGATTTGTTTCTTCCGATATTATCAGCAAAAGGAATTTCTTCTGATAAAGAGTATGTTCAGAAAGTAGTAACCGCTATAAGAGAGCGCGCTGTTTTTGTAGAAGATTTTTGGGCATTGTCTGATTTCTATTTTCAGAATCCAACAACTTTCGATGCAAAAGCTTCTAAGAAAAATTGGAAAGAGGGAACTGCTGAATTAATGAACGAATTGATTACTGAGTTAAAAGGGATTCAAGAGTTTACTTCAGCAAACACTGAAACAGTTATTAAAGAGTGGATTACCGCCAAAGAAATTGGTTTTGGGAAAGTAATGCAACCACTTCGATTAAGCTTAGTAGGCGCTTTAAAAGGCCCTCATTTGTTTGATATTATTGAAATGATTGGAAAAGAAGCCACCATCACAAGAATTGAAAACGCGATCGATTTTCATCAATAAGAAAGAAATTTACATTTTTATAAAAAACCCACTTCAATCTGTAAGTGGTTTTTTTATACCTATAAATGTAACATTATTTAAAAAATCCGTCTTGTAGTTAGTTACATAAATCGGTATCTTTACAAGAAGTTAAAAATTCACCTTTTAAAAAAAAACCATGCTACCAATCCCAATTATTATCGTCGGCTTAATTGTCCTTTTTTTGTTTGCAGCAATTTTTACTGTCAAACAACAAACAGCAGCAGTTATAGAAACTTTCGGAAAATTCAGTAACATTCGTCAATCTGGTTTTCAATTAAAAATACCCGGAGTGCAAAGAATTGCAGGAAGGTTGAGCTTAAAGATTCAACAATTAGATGTTATTATTGAAACGAAAACAAAAGATGATGTTTTTGTAAAATTAAAAGTTTCAGTACAGTACAAGGTAATTCGAGACAAAGTAGAAGATGCTTTCTATAAATTAGATTATCCACACGATCAAATTACTTCATATGTCTTTGATGTAGTAAGAGCAGAGGTTCCTAAAATGATTCTTGATGATGTTTTTTTACGGAAAGATGATATTGCCATTGCCGTAAAATCTGAGTTGAATGAAGCAATGATGACTTATGGGTATGACATTATAAAAACCTTAGTTACAGACATTGATCCAGATGCACAAGTAAAAGAAGCAATGAACCGAATTAATGCTGCTGATAGAGAAAAAACAGCTGCACAATATGAAGGAGATGCACAACGTATTTTAATTGTAGAACGTGCAAAAGCGGAAGCAGAAAGCAAACGTTTACAAGGACAAGGTATTGCAGATCAGCGTAGAGAAATTGCACGTGGACTGGAAGAATCTGTAGAGGTTTTAAATAAAGTAGGCATCAACTCACAAGAAGCTTCTGCCTTAATTGTAGTTACACAACACTACGATACGCTACAATCGATTGGTCAGCAAACAAATAGTAATTTAATTTTGTTACCAAACTCTCCACAAGCGGGAAGTCAAATGTTAAACGATATGGTGGCCAGCTTTACAGCAAGCAATCAAATAGGTGAGGCTATGAAAAACCCGAAACCAAAACAGTTAAAAAAATAAGAACACTTCTTTTAAAATAAAAAAGCTCCGTTTGAAATTTCAAACGGAGCTTTTTTTATCTGTATGTTAAAAAATTAGTTTCCTTCTTCTAATTTTTCGTCTTTCTTTTCTGCTTTATTTTCGTCTTTCGTGGCTTTTTTAAATTCTTTAATCCCACCACCAATACCTTTCATTAATTCTGGTATTTTTTTACCACCAAATAAAAGTAGCAATGCTCCTACAATAAGAGCCATTGAAAGTGGGCTAGGCATTCCTAATAAAAAAATATTTAAAGAGATCATGTGTTTCAATTTTGAGATGCAAATATACAAAAAACGTTTTTATACTTGATAAAAGAAATTATTAATCCTTTTTTTGAATGATTCCTCCTACTAATTTTTTATCTCTTATTAAATCTGGATTTCCTTTATAAAAAATAGAGCCTCCAAAACTAACCTTTGCATTCAATACTTTTCCTGCAAAAATTTCTGCCTTTGCTCCGGTTCCTGCTTTTACCATAGCACTATTGTCTACCTCTAAGCCAAAACCATGGTAAATACCATACAAATCTACATCTACATCTTGGTTGTTTGCAGTCCCTGATAATTTTATAATTCCGCCAGAAGTAGCTCTTACTTTAATGTTTTTAGATTTTAAAACTAAGTTGATAAATGCCCGTTCTTGAGCCCTGATCTCTACTTCATCTTGTTGAAAATCTTTTGCAGTAATGGTAGCACTTTGATTGGCGTCAATAACGGCAAGTTTATCATTGTAAAAAAGTTGAACGAACACTTTTCCGTCTGCAGCGTTATTTGACGGTTTTAAAGAAAAAGGTAAAGAGAGTTTTAAGGTGTTATTCACTGTTTTAATTTTCACCATTTCAGACTTCTCTCCAGTAATTTCTAATTTATTTTCGGTAGATTTTATAAGCTCTACTTCAATGCCATTATAGACTTTTAGTATTGTATAGTCTCCTAAATTTTTAGTAACTTTTGATTGTCCGTAAATTGAAAACACAAATAATAATGCTCCAATAAAAATAATTTTTTTCATTATTTTAAAGTTTAGTTAATTGGTTTCTTTAAATAAAGTTACTAATATAAAGCGTTTTTTTGTTTTTTATTGTGTTTTTTTTTGTTAAAGTATATTAATTTTCAATTAAATTAAAATCTAAATGCTTGCGTTCTAAATCTGCATTTTTTACTTGTACTTTTACGTCATCTCCTAATTGATATACTTGTTTGGTAGATTGACCAACAATTGCAAATTGCTGTTCATCAAAAGCATAAAAGTCACTTTTTATATCTCTAATTCTCACCATTCCTTCACATTTGTTGGAAGAAATTTCTACATAGATTCCCCATTCTGTAACTCCAGTAATTACCCCTTCAAATATTTCGTCATTATGATCTTGCATGTATTTAATTTGCATGTACTTTATAGAAGCACGCTCTGCTTTACTTGCTAATTCTTCTCTTTTAGAGGAGTGCTTACAGTTTTCTTCGTATTTAATTGCTTTTGGGGTATCTCCTCCATCTAAATAATGTTGGAGTAATCGATGTGTCATTACATCTGGATACCGTCTAATAGGGGATGTAAAATGGCTGTAGTAGTTAAAAGCCAATCCATAGTGACCTATGTTTTGAGTGGTATATACTGCTTTACTCATCGTACGGATCGTAAGCGTCTCAATCATGTTTGATTCTGCTTTTCCACTGACATCACTTAATAATTGATTTAAGGATTCTGAGGTGCTTTCTTTTGTTTCGGTATTTATTTTATACCCAAACTTACCAATAATATTTTGTAGTGCAGCTAATTTCTCAATATCTGGCTCATCGTGAACTCTATAAATAAAGGTTTTATTGGTTGCTTTTCCTTTAGAAAAACCAATGAATTCAGCTACTTTACGATTGGCTAATAGCATAAATTCTTCAATTAATTTATTAGCATCTTGCGATGTTTTAAAGAAAACACCAATTGGATTTGCATCTTCATCTAAATTAAATTTTACCTCTACTCTATCAAAAGAAATGGCGCCTTGTTGCATTCTTTTTTTACGAAGAATTTTTGCCAGTTCATCTAATTTTAAGGTTGCTTCTACAATTTCTGGATTTACTTCATATTCTTTGTCAAGAATAGAAACTTCTAAAGGCATTGTATACGGTTTTACATCTGCTGATAATGTACAATTTTCGATAATAGATTGTGCTTCTTCATATGCAAAACGTTGATCTGAATAGGTAACAGTTCTCCCAAACCATTCGTTTACAATTTGTGCTTTAGCATTGATTTCAAACACTGCAGAAAAAGTTAGTTTTTCTTCATTTGGTCTTAAAGAACAAACGCCATTACTTAATTTTTCTGGCAACATTGGTACCACTCTATCTACTAAATACACTGAAGTAGCTCTTTCAAAAGCTTCATCATCTAAAATTGTTTTTGGTTCTAAATAATGAGAAACATCTGCAATGTGAATTCCGATTTCGAAATTCCCGTTTTCTAATTTTTTGAAAGACAACGCATCATCAAAATCTTTAGCGTCTTTTGGATCTATTGTAAAGGTTAAATCTTTACGCATATCTCTACGTTTGCTAATTTCTTCTTTAGTAATTTCAATAGAAAGGTTAGCTGCTTCTTGTTCTACTTCGGTAGGAAATTCATACGGTAAATCGTATTCTAATAAAATAGAATGCATTTCTGTATTATGTTCTCCAGGTTTCCCTAAAACTGCGGTAATTTCTCCAAACGGATTTTTAGATTTCGCGGGCCAATCTGAGATTGTAGCTTGTACTTTGTCACCATCTTCTGCACCGTTCATTTTACTTTCTGAAATAAAAATATCTGCGTACATTTTATTGTTGTCTGGAACTACAAAACCAAAATTTTTATTCTTTTGTAAAACCCCTACAAACTGTGTTTTTGCACGTTCTAAAATTTCAACAACATCAGCTTCGTATTTTTTTCCACTTCGTTTTTTAAATACATATGCTTTTACAGTGTCATTATGTAATCCTTTTCCAAGATTGGTATTTGGAATAAAAATATCATCTTTATAATCATCGGTAACAAAATATCCATTTCCATTGGAAGTAATATCTAATGTACCTGTAGAGTATTTTCTATCTTGATTCATTTGAAACTTACCTCGATCTACTTCTACAATTTTTTGAGTTCCCGTTAATTCAGCTAATCTTTTTATAATTTGTGTTTTTCCATCCGTATCTGAAATACTTAATTTACTGGAAATTTGCTTATAATTATAAGATTTTGAAGTGTCTTCATTTAAAATTCTGAAGATATTTTTAGTTAAGTCTTTTACAACATTCCCTTTCTTCTTATATATATTTTTCTTCTTTTTTGTCATTTTATAAACTATTAATGTGTTGATTTGATGTCTTTTTTACTCAAATCAATAACTATTGAAAAGTACGATTAATTTCATTGTTTTTATATTAAAAAATAGTTATCAATCTATTATTGTACTTTGCCTTTTAAATTATTATTTATGTCTAAATCTTGGTTTATAATTGCAAACCCTATTGCAGGAAATGGAAAATTTTCTAAACAGTGGAAGGAAATTCAACAAGTACTTAACAGCAAGAATATAGACTATTCTTTTGTTTTTACTCAATTTTCTAAACACGAAATTGAATTGGTACAAGATGCAATTCAGCAAGGTTTTAGAAATATTATTTCCGCAGGTGGAGATGGAACACTACATAATATAGTTAACGGAGTAATGATGCAAAGGTATGTAAAATCTTCTGATATAACTATTGCAGTGCTTCCTATAGGAACTGGAAACGATTGGATTAAAACCTACAGCATTCCTAATAACATAAAAAAGGCGGTCGAGATCATCTCATATAAAAAAACAATACTACAAGATATTGGTCAAATAACAACAAAGAAAGGTGAAATTACCTTCTTTAATAATGTAGCTGGTTTAGGATATGACGGTTATATTGCAAAGAAGCTTCAAAAAATAAAAAGATTGGGTGCTTTGTCTTATTTAATTGCTGGAATTTACGGGATGTTATTTTATAAAAAATCAATATTTAAAATAACAATGAATCAAATAACAATTAAAACAACTTGTTTAATGACAATTGTTTCAATTTGTAAATTTTCTGGTGGCGGAATGCAGTTTTCTAAAAAAGGAGATCCAACGGATGGATTCTTTGATATTACAATTGCTAAAAATCTTACCTTATTTGATTTAATTTTGAATCTTAAAAAATTATACAACGGGAAAATTATAGACCATCCAAAAGTAGCTACTTATAAAACAAATGAAATTACAGTAGTCCCACAAAATTCGAAACCTTTTATACAAGCAGATGGAGAATTAATTGGAACTGGAACAGCTACTTTCTCTCTCATTGAAAAAGGAATTCGTTTTGTGATTGTTTCTTATTAAAGTTATTTTTTTGCAAGTATTCTTATTTTAATTTTTTCTTTCGTTTCAGAGTTATCAACATTCTATATTATATTTATTTTTCTTTTATAAATTTTTTAAAAACAATGATGTTTATAATAGTCTGTGAATAGTGACTATAAAAATATTTCTTTTTATTTTTTTATATCAGTTATTAAAAACCATCCACATTTTATGAGTTATTTAAAAGCTTAAAAATCAAAGAAAAAAGGGAGTTATTAACAATACTTATAAATAGTAATTAACTAATAATTATTAATAATTAATAATGAAATCAATGTAGATAACCACTCCATTTTATGTTCATAAACTATTATGAAAAAACAATAAAAAAACTTGTGTATATTCTTAGGGCTCTTGTATTGTAATAATTTTTAAATCTCACAAAAAAAGTTCTTAAAAATTACAGATACTTCTTAACATTTACGAAATACACTTAATCTCTTAAAAACGAAACTGTTATTAAAAATGATAAAAAACAAGTTGTTAATAACCTTAAAAAACCCTTAGTTTCTGTATTTTTGTTGCAGACAACTTAATTAAAATCAATTTATTATGACAATTGCTATTGGTAACGATCATGCAGGCACAGTATATAAGTTCGAAATTATAAAACATTTAGAAACGAAAGGATATACAATTTTAAATTTTGGAACCGATACCAATGATTCTATGGATTATCCAGACGCAATTCATCCAACAGCAACTGCTGTAGAAACTAGCAAAGCAACCTTTGGTATCATTCTTTGTGGAAGTGGAAATGGCGCTCAGATGACCGCAAATAAACACCAAGGAATACGTGCAGCATTATGTTGGAATAATGAATTAGTAGCTTTAACAAGACAACATAATAATTCAAATATTTTAACCATTCCCGCACGTTTTGTTTCTATACAACAAGCATTAGGTTTTGTAGATATTTTCCTAGACACATCGTTTGAGGGAGGAAGACATGGTAATCGAGTTGATAAAATTTCTTGTTAAAATAATTTTCATTCCTATATAGTATCCCTCTTTTGTATGGACTTTTATATTAAATATTTTTCAGAATTAAACACAATAGAATTGTATCAAATACTTCAATTACGTGCAGAAGTTTTTGTGGTAGAACAAGATTGTGTGTATCAAGATGTTGATAATAAAGATCAAAAAGCACTGCATGTTTTTTGTTTTAAAAATGAGAAAATAGTTGCTTATACCCGTATTTTTAAACCAGGAGATTATTTTAAAAATGCAAGTATTGGTCGTGTTGTTGTTGTTGCTTCAGAAAGAAAATACGGTTTTGGACACGATGTAATCAAAGCTTCTATTCTCGCAATTAAAAACCATTTTAAAGAGGATATAATTACAATTTCTGCACAAGTATATTTAAAAAAATTCTATGAATCTCACGGGTTTCATCAAATCGGTAAAGATTATTTAGAAGATGGAATTCCACATATAGAAATGTTAAAAAGCTAAAGAAGAGAACCCACTTCTTTAACATCGCCAACCGCTAAAGCGTCTAAACGTAAGGTTCCAATTCGAACCCGAATTAAACGCAAGGTAGGAAAACCAACAGCAGCCGTCATTTTTCGTACTTGTCTAAATTTTCCTTCTCTAATTATAATAGCAACCCAACTTGTAGGTCCATGCCGATCGTCTCTAATTTTTTGACTTCTTAATGGAAATTTAGGGTCATTAATTAAAAAAGATTTCCCAGGTTTTGTTTGATATTTTTTTCCATCAAAACCAATTTCAACCCCTTTTTTAAGTTTTTCAATAGCTTCCTGAGTAATTATCCCATCTACCTGAACATAATATTCTTTTTCAAATTTATTACTTCTAATTTCTTCGGAAACCTTTCCATCTGTAGTAAGTAATAATAAACCTTCGGAAGCAACATCCAATCGGCCAATAGCCATTGTTCCTTCAGGAAAACCGTGAAGTTCTCCTAATAATTTTTTCTTTCTTTTTGCAGGGTTTACAAATTGAGAAATGGTTCCCCATGGTTTGTGAAGGATAAAATGTTGGTGTTTTTCCATAAAATGGTTTAATAAAAACAATACTACAAAAATGAAACTTAATTATTAGGAATTTAAAAGTTGTTTTTTGTAACTTGTCTCACTTTAAAAAAACAATATTTTAGTAGAATTTATGGCAGCAGATAAAGAAAAAACAGCAAAATTAAAAGCACTTCAACTTACCTTAGATAAATTAGATAAGACTTATGGTAAAGGAGCTGTTATGAAATTAGGAGATGTAGTTACCGAAGAAATAGATGCAATTTCATCAGGATCTTTAGGATTGGACTTGGCATTAGGAGTTGGTGGATATCCACGAGGAAGAGTCATTGAAATTTATGGACCAGAATCTTCAGGGAAAACAACCTTAACATTACATGCAATTGCGGAAGCCCAAAAAGCAGGTGGAATCGCGGCGTTTATTGATGCAGAACATGCTTTTGATAAATTTTATGCAGAAAATTTAGGGGTAGATATTGATAATTTAATTATTTCACAACCCGATCATGGTGAACAAGCTTTAGAAATTACAGAAAATTTAATTCGTTCAGGCGCAATCGACATCGTTGTTATTGATTCTGTTGCAGCATTGACACCAAAATCTGAAATTGAAGGTGAAATGGGAGATTCCAAGATGGGGCTTCACGCACGTTTAATGTCACAAGCATTACGTAAACTAACAGGAACAATTTCTAAAACCAATTGTACGGTTATTTTCATTAACCAATTAAGAGAGAAAATTGGTGTTATGTTTGGAAACCCAGAAACGACAACAGGTGGAAATGCATTAAAGTTTTATGCTTCTGTACGTTTAGATATTAGAAGAAGAACACAAATTAAAGACGGAGACCGTGTGATTGGAAACAGTACCAAGGTAAAAGTTGTAAAAAATAAAGTAGCACCCCCTTTTCAAATTGCAGAATTTGACATTATGTATGGAGAAGGAATTTCTAAAGTTGGAGAAATTTTAGACATTGGTGTAGAATTAGGAATTGTTAAGAAAAGCGGTTCTTGGTTTAGTTACGGAGAAACAAAATTAGGCCAAGGTAGAGATGCTGTAAAAGGTTTAATTAAAGACAACCCAGAACTTGCCGAAGAACTTGAAGGAAAAATAAAAGAAGCTATTGAAAATCATTAATAATTCGTAAGTATCAAATTATTATCAACTTAACTCTCAAAAAAAGTAATCAATTTTTTGGGAGTTTTTATTTTTTACACAATGATTATTATTCATAAAAACGTACAATTACAACCCATATTAACAAAAGATGTTCTTGTTTTACAGGGTTTAATGCGAAATATTTATCCTGCTGCTTATAGCTATTTTTGGGAAGATGATGGCGCTTTTTATATCAACAATCAGTATTCAGAAGAACATATATTAAAAGAGCTATCCCAAGAAAACGCTGCGTATTATTTTGTTCTTTTTAATAATGAAATCATCGGTAACTTTAGGGTTGTTTGGGGCGAAAAATTATCCGGCTTGTCTCAAGAAAAGCAAGTAAAATTACACCGTCTTTATTTGCATCCAAACTGCCAAAATAAAGGGGTCGGGAAGTCAATTGTTTCTTGGCTAGAAGAAGAAGCTAGCTTTAAAAATTATCAAATTATTTGGTTAGACGCTATGGATAAACAAGAACAAGCATTTCAATTTTATAAAAAAAGAGGGTACAAATACCATGCACACACTTTTTTAGATTTTAATTTAATGCATGTTCCTTTTCGGAAAATGAACCAGTTTTATAAGGTTTTGTAATTATAATTTTATCTTTTAAGAGACCGTTATTTACACTCCTGTACTTCCAAAACCACCAGCACCACGCAATGTTTCATCTAGAACATTCACTTCCTCCCATGTTGCTCTTTCGTGTTTTACTATGATTAATTGTGCAATTCTCTCACCATCATTAATAATGAAATCATCATTGGATAAATTCACTAAAATAACGCCAATTTCACCCCTGTAATCTGCATCAACAGTTCCAGGAGCGTTTAAGACTGTAATTCCTTTTTTAGCAGCAAGACCACTTCTAGGGCGAACTTGTGCTTCAAAACCATGAGGCAGTGCAATAAACAACCCTGTCTTTACAACAGCTCTTTCCAAAGGTTTTAGTGTGATTTCTTTATCAATATTTGCACGTAAATCCATACCAGCAGCACCTTTGGTTTCGTAGTTTGGAGTTGCATGTTTCGATTTGTTGATGATTTGTACGTTCATTTTAAATAGGTATGTTGTCCAACAAATATAATAAAACAACGAACTATCTTATAAAACTTAATACTTTTCTTATTTTTGACGTTCCAAATGAAAGAATTTATGAGTTCACATCCTAAAATTGCGGTTATCGGTGGCGGAAGCTGGGCAACAGCCATTGTAAAAATGTTGTGCGAAAACCTAGATACTGTCGGATGGTATATGAGGAGCGCTTCAGCAAAAGAACATATTATTGAAAACAAACACAATCCAAACTATTTAAGTTCTGCAGAATTACATCCAGAACAACTTGATCTATCGAATGACATTAATACAATAATAGATAGCTATGATGTTTTAATTTTTGCGATACCCTCCGCTTTCTTAATAAAAGAACTTTCGAAAACCACCACTTCCTTTGAAGGGAAAGTCATTTTTTCAGCTATTAAAGGAATCGTTCCAGAAACAGGTTTAATTGTTGGAGAACACTTTATAGAAACCTATGGTGTTCCTGTTGATAATATTGGTGTGATCACAGGTCCTTGTCACGCTGAAGAAGTAGCCATGGAGCGTTTGTCGTATTTAACTATTGCGTCTAATGATTCAGAAAAGGCTGAAATGATTAGCAAATGCTTAAAAAGTAGGTATATAAAAACGAAGATTTCCGACGATATTATTGGTACTGAATATGCCGCGATGTTGAAAAATATTTATGCAATAGCAGCTGGAATTGCCCATGGTTTAGGCTATGGAGATAATTTCCAATCTGTATTGATGAGTAACGCAATCCGCGAAATGAATCGCTACATTAAAAAAGTGCATAACATGAAGCGGAACATTAATAACTCTGCCTATTTAGGTGATTTACTAGTTACAGGGTACTCTCTTTTTAGCAGGAATAGAACATTTGGTAATATGATTGGTAAAGGATACACCGTGAAGTCTGCACAAATGGAAATGAGTATGATTGCAGAAGGGTATTACGCTACTAAAAGCGCCTATAAAATTAAACAAGAGAAAGGGACAGATACCCCAATTATAGACGCAGTTTATAATGTTTTATACAACAATAAAGACGCTAAAAAAGAATTTAAAAAGTTGACAGATACGTTGGATTAATTGTTTAATTTTGAACAATTATACCACGTATTAAACTTTTCAAATGAAAACGATCCAAGAAGTTGTAGAAAGTACCGTTAGAAAAACGCCTTTTATTGAAGAAGCTTTACATGAAAAACTAATCAATGTTTCTTCCTTAGCAAGAATTATTTTACCAGAAGTTTCTAAAACTTTAAAAAAAGACATTAAAGTAGGCGCAGTAATGATGGCTATTAATCGTTTGTCGCCAGCAAGTGAGCTTAGAATTCGTAAGAATATTAAAAAAATTGCTGTCAATTTAGGAGATTTTATTGTGCGTTCTAACCTTTGTGATTTTACCTTTAAAAACACCCCTACTTTATTAAAAGAGATCGCAAAAATTTTAACCAAAACAGCAGATAAAAACGATGCTTTTTTAACAATTTCACAAGGTATTTTTGAAACAAATATTGTTGCCAGTAAAAGCCTTCAGAAGTATATAGAAACTATTTTTGAAAAAGAAACCTGTATCAACAGTGTCTTGGATTTAGCATCGATTACGATTAAACTTCCCGTCAATAATTTAGAACAATCAGGAATTTATTATTTTATTCTAAAACAATTAGCTTGGGCGGATATTGCTTTGCAAGAAGTAATTTCTACCACAAATGAAATGACTATTGTGGTAAAAGAAAAAGACATCAATGAAACATTTGGAATTCTTATGAATTTAAAATCAGCTTCATAGCGCAATCCACACATGTCTAAAAAAGACCCATACGCAGCTTTAAGAATTAGAGAATTCAATGTTTTTTTAGTAGTGCGTTTTGCATTAATTTTTGGCTGGTCCATGCAGTTTATTGTGATAGAATGGAAGGTGTATGAACTCACAGGAGACCCATTGTATCTAGGCTTAATTGGGTTAATGGAAATTATTCCAGCGCTATCGATGGCGTTATTTGCAGGGCATATTGTAGATCAGAAAGAAAAAAGAAACCTACTTGCATTGTGTATTGCCGCTTTTTCTTTGATCAGTTTTGGATTATTCTGGATTACTTCCGATACCGTGAGTCAATCCCTATCTACACAAACACTACTATACATCATTTATGCATTGGTTTTTTTTGGAGGCTTTTTGCGCGCCTTTTTTGGCCCGATCATTTTTTCATTAGTTGCTTTAATTGTGCCTAAGAAAATCTATCCAAATGCCGCAACTTGGAACAGTTCACTGTGGCAAATGGCACGTGTTTTAGGTGTTGCTTTTGCAGGGTTCTCTATCAATTGGATCGGTGTGCATTGGTCTTTAAGCATCATTTTTATTTTAGTCTCTATTTCATTTTTCGTTCTATTTAAAATTAAAAGAAAACCAATTTTAAACCCTAAAATTGGAGAACCTGTTTTACAAAGTTTAAAAGAAGGGGTCAATTTTGTATTCAAAACAAAAGCAATTTTAGGTGCGCTAACTTTAGATATGTTTTCTGTTTTATTTGGAGGCGCCATTGCTTTATTGGCTGTTTTTGCAGAAGATATTTTAAAAGTAGGGCCCCAAGGGTTTGGTATTTTAGTGGCAGCACCCTCAGTAGGTTCTTTTTTAACCATGTTAGTTACTGCTTACATTCCGATTAGTAAAAATGCTGGTATGAAACTACTCGTTGCTATTTTCGGATTTGGGATTTGCATCATCGTTTTCGGGCTTTCGTCGTTCTTTTGGGTTTCCGTTGCAGCTTTATTTTTTAGTGGAGTTACAGACGGCGTTTCTATGGTAATCCGACAAACCATACTACAATTAAAAACACCCGATCATATGCGAGGCAGAGTTTCCTCTGTAAATTCCATGTTTGTCGGTTCATCTAATGAGTTGGGCGCATTTGAAAGCGGCCTTACAGCCAAACTAATGGGAGCTGTTACTGCAGTTGTTTTTGGTGGAACAATAACCTTAATTACGGTCGTTACCACAGGGTTTTTAAATCCTACTTTACGAAAGTTAGATTTGACAAAAGATTTGGAAGCGCATGAAAGTGATCTCGAATAAATGAATTCACAATGAAAAAAATAATAACGATACTCTTTTTTATTTTTCTTAACACCCTTTATTCACAACGAATATCAGGAATCATTCTCGACGCTATCACAAAAACCCCTATTGAAAATGCTCATATTTTCATCACACAAAAAGTACTTGTCACCAATAAAAAAGGAAAATTTTCTTTCAATTTTAAAAAAGGAAAACAAATACGATTCAGTGTTTCTCATATAAAATACAAAGACCAAAAAGTAACTTTTAATACCAACGAGAATACCCTCACAATTCTCCTGAATCAGAAACAAGAAACTTTGGCAGAAATCACCCTTGTTTCTAAAAAGAACTTGAAGTATAAAATTAATTTCACCCAGCTTCCGAAACTTCCAAAAGCAACCCACTCTTTTGCCTCTGTTTTAAAAAACAACCAATTATTTATTATTGGTGGTGATGCTTCTACAATAAGAGATCAGCTCAAAAGAGGCATCAGTGAGTTGAGGGGTAGCAGTGAGCAGGAAATAATGAAGTTGATATCAAAGCCCAAATTTCAAGACTTCTTTTCCTATTTGGGAGATTTACAAGTGTACGATTTTGAATCAAATCATTGGACATTGAAAGAGAATGTGTTTAGAAAGAAAGCAAATCACAATGTAATTTATTTTGATAATAAACTCTACATATTGGGCGGAAAAAGACTCTCTAAAACAAAAAAGAGAGACTATTTAGAAGACAAAATTGAAGTTTACAGCACCCTCAATGAAACCGTAGAAATTGATGATACCAATCCGCACCAAGCAGTAAACTCACTCGCTCTTTTGCATCAAGATAAAATTATTTTAATGGGAGGTTCCATAAAAAGCAACAAACAAGGCATAAAGAATTATACCGATAAAATGCACCTCTACGATTTAAAAACAGGCTATTGGTACTTGCTTTCAAAAATGACTAAAGCCAAAGAAACCCAAGGGGTTGTTGCAGAAGACAATCTTTACTTGTTTGGAGGTTATCAAGGAAAAGACCTCACAGAAATAGAGGTATTTAACCTAAAAACGAGTACTTGGAAAAAAGTAGGAAATTTGTTTAAAGCAATGAAAAAACCCGCAATAACAACACACAAAGACATTATTTATTTGTTTGAAAACCAACAACTAGTAACGTACAATACCACATCAAATGAGTTGCGAAGTTATGCAATCGACTTAAACTTGTTTGGAGCTACCATGCATTTCTTTAAAGATAAGTTATACATTACTGGAGGGTATTTGTCAAGTCAATTTGACCAAATTCCTACGAAAGAATTTTATAGTATCTCCCTTAAAGAGTTTAAAAACACAAGGCCATTAAAAGCAAAATTATTTTAAGTAGCGGAACGGTTATTTTCTTGAAGTTTACTTTAAAATTTTTATTTAGCCAGTATTCCGTTTTTTTTGATTTCAGAAATCATCTGTAATCCCCCCTCTTTAATGGTGTTTTTTTCAAAGAGAAATGTTTTGTCTTTTAGTTGATTGTTTTCAAAAAAGGAAACTTGAAAACGATTATTCAAGACAAACAATTCAGGCTGAATGAATTCTACTTTTGCAAAAGAATTTGCAGGCAGCGTATCCAGTTTTTTTCGAAGTAAAGAGGTTGTTTTTGTTTCAGAAAACCCTTGAGAAACAATGACAATCATTTCTAAATCTACGGTTTTATTATTGATGATGTAAATGTTCCAATCATCTGTTTTATAAAGAGCATTGTATTCATAAACTACTGCAACTTCTACACCGGTTACTTCAGGTATTTGGATGTCTTTCTTCAAAATTAGTGCTTAAGGGTTCTATGAAATTAGATTACCGATTTGAATTGTTCTAAGAAACGTTTGTCGTTTTCATAAAACATTCTAATATCTGGAATTTGATACAACAACATCGCAATCCGTTCAATCCCCATTCCAAAAGCATAGCCAGAGTATTTTGTAGGATCAATATTTGCATTCTTCAAGACATTAGGATCTACCATACCACAGCCCATTATCTCTAACCATCCAGTTCCTTTGGTGATCTTGTAATCGGTTTCTGTTTCCAGTCCCCAATAAATATCAACTTCTGCACTTGGTTCCGTAAATGGAAAATAAGAAGGACGTAAACGGATTTTAGATTTTCCAAACATCTCTTTTGTAAAGTATAAAAGGGTTTGTTTTAAGTCAGCAAAAGAAACATCCGTATCTATATACAAACCTTCTACTTGATGAAAAATACAATGCGAACGTGCAGAAATGTCTTCATTTCTAAAAACACGCCCTGGAGAAATGGTACGAATAGGTGGTTTATTTTCTTCCATGTAGCGAACTTGCACAGAAGAGGTATGTGTTCTTAGTAAAATATCTGGATCTTGTTCAATAAAAAAAGTGTCTTGCATGTCTCTTGCAGGATGGTATTCTGGTAAATTTAAAGCCGTAAAGTTATGCCAATCATCCTCTATTTCTGGACCTTCAGAAACTGTAAAACCAATCCGGTTAAAAACCTCAATAATTTTATTTTTCACTAAAGATATGGGATGGCGAGATCCCAATTCGATTGGTTCAGAGGGACGTGTTAAATCTCCAAAAAAGCTTTTTTGAGAGTTCGCACCTTCCAATGCTTCACTCATTTCAGCAACTTTGCTCTCAGCGGCTTTTTTTAAACTATTTAAAGCCTGGCCAAAATCTTTACGCATTGCAGCGTCAACATTTTTAAATTCAGCAAATAACTCTTTTAAAAGTCCTTTACTCCCTAAATATTGAATCCTAAAAACCTCAACATCTTCTTTGGAAGTCGCTTTAAACGCTTTTACATCACCAATTAACTCTTTTACTTTATCTAACATTTTCGGCTAAAATTAAAGGACAAATTTAGTGTTTTTTATAGAGTTTTAGAATGCTTTTTGCTACAAAAGAAAAACAGCTTTCGAAATCGATTGAAATAAGGAATTACAGATCGTAAAATATAAATAATTTATTATTTGTGAATTCAGAAATTAACTATATTTGTCACCAATAAATTTTGTAAAATTCATAAAAAAGCATACTAAAAATTATGGAATTAAAAATTAAAGAATTTATGGACTTGGTGATCAAGAGAAATAACCATGAGCCAGAATTTTTACAAGCCGTTCAAGAAGTTGCAGAAACTGTAATTCCTTATATCGTAAAACATGATATTTATCACGGTAAAAATATCTTATTGAGAATGGTAGAACCTGAAAGATTGATTTCTTTCCGAGTTTCTTGGGTAGATGATAAAGGAGAGATACAAGTAAATAGAGGGTACAGGATTCAAATGAATTCTGCAATTGGACCCTATAAAGGAGGGTTGCGTTTTCACCCAACAGTAAACGCAAGTATCTTAAAGTTTTTAGCTTTTGAACAAGTTTTCAAAAACTCATTAACAACACTACCAATGGGTGGTGGAAAAGGAGGTTCTGACTTTGATCCTAAAGGAAAATCAGATAACGAAATTATGCGTTTCTGTCACGCCTTTATGGGAGAGTTATTTAGACACATTGGTCCAAATACAGACGTACCCGCTGGAGATATTGGTGTTGGTGGTCGTGAAATTGGATTTATGTTTGGAATGTATAAAAAACTCAGCAATGAGTTTACAGGAGTGTTAACAGGGAAAGGTGCTTCTTGGGGAGGATCTTTAATAAGACCTGAAGCAACTGGTTATGGAACCGTGTATTTTGCACAAAACATGCTCTTGCGCAAAAACGATTCATTTAAAGGTAAAAAAGTGGTCATTTCTGGAGCAGGAAACGTTGCACAATATGCAGCAGAAAAAGCCATAGAATTAGGGGCAACAGTTTTAACCCTGTCAGATTCTGGAGGATATATTTATGACCAAGAAGGCATCAACACCGAAAAGTTGAAGCACGTGATGTATATTAAAAATGAACAAAGAGGAAGAATCGGAGACTATATAAAAAAGTATCCGAATGCCAAATACGTTGCAGGAGAAAGACCTTGGTCTGTAAAATGTGATATTGCCCTACCTTGTGCAACTCAAAATGAGTTGAACGGAGAAGAAGCAAAAACATTGGTTGCAAATGGATGTATGTGTATCTCTGAAGGTGCAAACATGCCATCTACACCAGAAGCAATTCATGAATTTCAAAAAGGAAAAATCTTATTCGCTCCCGGGAAAGCAAGTAATGCTGGAGGAGTTGCAACATCTGGTTTAGAAATGAGTCAAAACTCATTGCGTTTAAGCTGGTCTCGTAAAGAAGTAGATGACAAATTGAAAGACATTATGGAAGATATTCACGATTCATGTGTGCAATATGGAGAAAATGAAGATGGTTCTATAGATTACATCAAAGGAGCAAACATTGCAGGTTTTGTAAAAGTTGCAGATGCTATGTTGGCCCAAGGGGTTGTATAATTAGCATTTTAATAAATAATATAGAGACGCATCAATTTTTTTTGATGCGTTTTTTTGTACAACTTATTTTTAAAAGGTTTCTTTACCTAAAATATACTTTAATGGATTTGATGATGCACTTTTTAATTGGTTTTTTAGTCGCCTTTGTAGGCTCTATAACCCCAAGCATGCTCAATATGACAGCATTAAAGACAAGGTTACAAAATGACAAAAAATCAGCATATAGAAACATTTTAGGAGTTTCTGTAGTGGTGTTATTACAGGCATACATTGCAGTAGTTTTGTCAAAATATATTATAGAAAACCCGACGATACTAGAAGTAATAGCGCAATTTGGAATCGTTATCTTTATATTGTTATCAGTATATTTCTATAAGGAATCTAAAAAGGAAAAATTAATTGAAGTAGATAAAAATAATTCACAGACTAACTTTTTTTTAACAGGCCTAATCCTCTCCTCTTTAAACATGTTTGCCATTCCTTTTTTTTGTGGAGTTGTTGCTTTCGTAGATGTTTTTAACTGGTTTTCATT
>TARA_B110000908_G_scaffold168059_1_pt1 | contig 19622 bp, 16 predicted proteins | sample TARA_B110000908 | Tara Oceans TARA_B110000908 (sample SAMEA4398067) | marine metagenome | biome: Polar Biome; feature: [DCM] deep chlorophyll maximum layer (ENVO:01000326); material: water (ENVO:00002006), including particulate matter (ENVO:01000060) such as... | depth 36 m
CAGCGGGGAAAAGGGGAGTCGATCTGGGATATCAAGCGCCATATGGGGTTGATGTCCACGGCTCTTCATCAGCAGTATCGAGTCTCTGTGATTGTTGAGACTGTTTTGCTCTCGGGCTTCTTTGATAGCATCGGCGTTTACCGATCGGTCAGTCCGGTGCAAAAAGGCATCGTATCGGCATGGCTGAGGTTTTTGCAGATGGAGTCGTATTTAAAAAAGCCCTTCCAGCAGCTCTCATTTGGTCAGCAACGGATGTTACTCATCGCCCGGGCCCTGATCAAACATCCCCATTTGCTGATCCTCGATGAACCCTGCCAGGGGCTTGATCCAATGAATCGTGCCCTCGTCATCAAACTGATCGAGCAAATCGCCGAACGAGACATCGCCCAGATCCTCTACATCTCCCACGATGCGGAAGATCGGCTCGCGTGCCTGACCCACGAACTGAAATTCATCCCCTCGGATAGGGCGGATGCTGGTCATCCTCCATACCAGATTAAAATGGCGGAAATGGCGTAATTGCATGATACGCAACATTTAATCCCATATAAATCAATTTACGCAACAATCCCTTTAGGCTTGAATATCCGCCTTAAGCAGATCAACACGCGTCTGCAAATCACCTCTCAACCACCAACCACTAAAAACAATGAGCCAGAACTACTTTAACTCACTTCCACTGCGCCGTCAGCTGGACGAACTCGGCACTTGCCGATTCATGGACATCTCCGAATTTGAAAACGGAACCGAAGCCGCTAAAGGCAAGAAAATCGTCATCGTCGGATGTGGCGCCCAGGGATTGAACCAGGGCCTCAACATGCGCGACAGCGGTCTTGACGTTTCCTACACACTGCGTGATGCAGCGATTGCTGAAAAGCGTCAGTCATTCCTTAACGCTAGCGAGAACGGTTTCCCAGTAGGCACCTACGAGGAAATGCTTCCTACCGCCGACATCGTTATGAACCTCGCACCTGACAAACAGCACACTTCTGTTGTTGAGAGTGTCGTTCCTCACATGAAAGAAGGAGCCTGTTTCTCCTACGCCCACGGATTTAACATCGTGGAAGAAGGCACACAGATCCGTAAGGACATCACCGTCATCATGGTGGCTCCTAAGTCACCTGGTTCTGAAGTTCGCGAAGAATACAAGCGTGGCTTCGGTGTTCCTACCCTGATTGCCTGCCATGGCGAAAATGATCCTAACGGCGACGGCATGGACATTGCTATGGCTCTCTGTGTTGCTCAAGGCGGTCACCTCGCAGGTGCTCTTGAGTCATCCTTCGTTGCCGAAGTGAAGTCCGACCTCATGGGCGAGCAGACTATCCTCTGCGGTATGCTCCAAGCTGGATCACTACTCTGTTTTGAAAAGATGAAGAGCCAAGGCATCGACACCGGTTATGCCGCCAAGCTGCTTCAAAATGGCTGGGAAGTTGTTACCGAAGCTCTTAAGCAAGGTGGTATCACCAACATGATGGATCGTCTTTCCAACCCCGCCAAGATCGAGGCATTCCGCCTTTCCGAGCAACTCAAGGTGATCATGCGTGAACTCTTTGAAAAGCACATGGACGACATCATCTCCGGTGAGTTCTCCCGCACCATGATGGAAGACTGGGCCAACGATGACGTTAACCTCCTCGGATGGCGTGAAGCTACCGGTGAGACCGAGTTTGAAAAAACTGTAGGCACTGGCGAAATCAGCGAGCAGGAATACTTTGATAACGGCATCCTCATGATCGCCATGGTTCGCGCCGGTGTTGAGCTTGCCTTTGAAGCTATGGTTGAAGCTGGAATCGAGCCTGAGTCCGCTTACTACGAGTCACTGCACGAGGTGCCACTCATCGCGAACACCATCGCCCGTAAGAAACTCTACGAAATGAACCGCATCATTTCCGACACCGCCGAATACGGTTGCTACCTCTTCGCTCACGCCTGTGTGCCACTTCTTGAGGAGTTCATGACTACGGTTGACACAGATGTTATCGGCAAAGGGTACGACCTTGAAGACAATGGAGTCGACAACGGCACGCTCGTTGACGTGAACTTCATCATCCGCAACCACCCGGTTGAGGAAATTGGTGAGATTCTTCGTGAGGCCATGGGCTCTATGAAGGCACTTTAATACCATCTCCCAAAACAGAAGAGCCCATTGGTAGAAGCTGAGATATTAATATTTGGCTTCGCATTTAAAAGAGCTGGGACCTTTTGGGCAGGCTCGGCGTTGTCGTTCAGTCGTGGTGCCCGCACCACTCCTTCACTCCGCCTTGATCTTGTCCAAAATCTCTCCAGCCAAAGGTCTTTTCAGTTTTACTCAATGGTATAATTCTTCTAACGAAGATTATCATTCAAATTAAAAGGGAGCTCCTCGTGATGAGGGGCTCCCTTTTTTTTAATGAAGTCTGACAGGACTACGAGAAATGTTAGGCGGGCATATACCGCTCAAGGACCGATTTGGTCAGGCGGGCAAGTTTCTGCAGCATGGCATCGGAAAAACCGATTTCCAAGCCAGTCTGCACCAGGTGCTGGGAAACGGCGTCATTTAGAAATTCGACTCGGCGGCCTAGTTGCTCGACCCGGTGTTGTAGCTTCATGGTCTGTTCGACGCTCTGAAGTGCAAGATCACTGAGTTTCTCTTGTTCGGGCACCGGAGCGGACTCGGACTTGAGTAGTGGCTCGACGGCATCCACCATCTGTTTAGTCCAGTCGTGCAGGCTGCGGTGTGCTTGGCGGGACGATACAAACGCAGCTTTCAGAGTGGAGTAACTGGATAGATTGGCTTCGACGGCTTGTTCAATTAGTCTCTCAATAGGCTGCTCTTTACCCGAGCTAGCCAGTTGTTCGATACAACATAACGCAAAGCGGTTGAGCTCGTCTGTGGAAATTTCATTTTCCAAGACGAGCCCAATATTTGGGGGCTCTGGGGGGGAGGGCACGACGACGCTGGGCTGGGCGGCGTGCGGTTGCGATGCCCGACTTGGAAGATCGGCACATCGTGGGGGGCGGGGAGTTGTCTGGCGATCCGTCAGGTATCTGCCGTGGAGTGGGTAGTTACGATTATAACGCGGTTTCATTGGGGACGACGGGGGTGGGGAACCCGTGACGTAAAATTGCCGCCAATAGATAATTTAGGCAATCTATAGAACTAACCAATTTTTAAAACATTGAATAATCAATGGTTTAAAAAGCATGTTTAGTTAAAGTTAACTATTATGATTGGCTAAGTTTTATGCGAAATCGGCTAAATATTGGAGTTTTTTGGCAATTATCTTGCCTTGTAAATGAGGCTTTGCTAATTTATCGCCGTGTCCGAATATCACATCATGCAGAAGTTAGCCAAATCCGTGGCTGAAATGAGCGATCAAATGAGTATCGAGCAGCAACGCTTGTACACAGAGTATGTGACTAAGTCTCTGGAGGCGCGTGAGGCTGAGGAGGCATTTTTTGCCGCGGCGGAGATTGAGACAACCAGTGATTCAAAGGTTGCGGATACCCTGCGTGATATCCGTGGGATACTACAGGATCAGAAATACCGTCTGTCCGGTAGCGAGGCCGTTCTGCTGGCTAGCATGAGTAAGTTGCTTGAAGGTGACGAGTATCTCGATACCAAACGACTGAACATTCTGCTGCACAGCTTTGATCGCAAGCCTTCGAACACGACCAAGATCGTGGATACTCTGGACAAGAAATCTTTGATGGAAACCAGGAGCGACGGCTTGCATTCGCACAAGACCTTCCGTCTGAGCCGCAGAGGGGAAGACCAAGTGAGTGATCTACTTGCCCAGCTAAACAGATCGACTGGTAGTGACCGGTTGGCTGTGGTTGATTAGTAGAGGCTAAGTTTTAACTTAGTCCCTACTAGAATATTAGGAGATCTCTAAAAAGTTCCTTAGCAGCTGTAGCCCATTGTGTTGACTTTTTTCCGGGTGGAATTGAGTCGCGATCAGGTTGCCACGGGTAACGGCGGCGGCAAATTGGAGTGCATAATCACAGGTTGCTGCGATGTCTTTCTGATTGGCTGGCTCCGGGTAGTAGGAGTGCACGAAGTAGAAAAATGGATCTTCTGGCATGTCCTTCCATATCGGATGACTCGGATCAGACAGGGTGAGGGAGTTCCATCCCATGTGTGGGATTTTCAGGCCTACATCTGGAAAACGCTTAACGGTGCCGGGCAGAATAGCAAGGCCTTCGGTCTCGGGTGACTCTTCTCCGTTTTCAAAAATGAGCTGATAGCCTACGCAGATACCTAGGTAAGGTTTGTCGTCAGCGGCCCACTTGCGGATGGGGTCAAACATACCCTGTTTCTTTAGGTTGGCGGCGCAGTCACCAAACTCTCCCTGGCCAGGGACAACGAGATGGGTAATGTCCTCCATTTCCTCCGGGGTTGTGATCAAAGCCACGTCCGCACCGATGGCGAGAAAGGCATTCTCCACACTGCGGATATTACCGCGTCCGTAATCGACAATACCAACTTTCATGGGGTAGATATAGAATACTTAAATTACAACTGACTTACTAAACTAATTACTACGTAACTAGAGAGCCTCCTTGGTGCTCGGGATACCGGTTTCACGTGGATCAATTTCCACGGCTTGGCGGAGAGCGCGTGCGAGGGCTTTGAAAATAGACTCTGAGATGTGGTGACCATCACGTCCGTAGAGTAGCTCAACGTGGATGTTGGCACGTAGATTGTTGGTGATGGCACGACAGAATTCTTCGGTCAGTGTAAACGGGAAATTGGGGGCGTCCGGAGTGGAAGTGGGGGCACGAAATTCGAGGTGGGGTCGGTTACTGAGGTCCACTACGCAGCGGCTCAGAGTCTCGTCCATGGGAAGGTAGGCCATGCCGTAGCGGCGGATGCCTTTTTTGTCGCCAAGTGCCTCGCGGATGCAGTCGCCAATCACAATACCGGTGTCCTCGACAGTGTGGTGCGCATCAACTTCGATGTCTCCCACGGTTTTGATAGTGAGGTCGATCAAGCTATGTTTACTCAACAGGGTGAGCATGTGATCGAAGAAAGGGACGCCAGTGGAGATCTCCGATGTACCAGTGCCGTCGAGGTTGATCGAGACGCTGATGGATGTTTCCGCTGTTTTGCGATCTTGGCTTGCCGTGCGTGAATTCATAGTTACTGAGGCTGAGATTGCCCGCAAGGGCGCTAGTTTGCAATGGCAATCTTGCCATTCAGTAGTATCAATCTTGTCATTCAATAGCATCAATACTGCTATTCAATAACGAGCTGGTTGTTGGCTACTTGCGTTTTCTTCTACCCTTACCTTGCTTCTTTGCCTCTACTTACTTAGCAGCTTCCTCAGCTTTGGCCTTTTCCAGCCACTCCTGTTCGGCGCGCTCTTTGGCTGCTTTTTCATCGGCGGCTTTAGTCACTTGTTTTTCCTTCAGTTGCTTAGCTAGTGGTGCTGTGTATTTCTCGGGGAGCTGCATTGACTGCAGCTGCTTGATGAAATTGGCAGCATCTTCAAGGTTACCTTTCGCGAGGGATGACCATGCACTACGAAAAACGGGGCCAGCAAGTTCTTCTTCTTTCGAGTTGTTCCCCGCTCCAAGTCCTTTAAGGCTGTTTTCTACGCTACGTAGGTTGTAATCGAGTGATTTTTTGTGGTATGGGTCAATGGTAAGCCATTGCGTATGCAATTCCTTTTCCTCTTTTTCGATGAGCATTTCGTAGGCTTTTAAATTTTCGGCGAGGACTACCACTGTACGTTCGCGATCACCGTCTTCTAGGCTTGCGATAACTGATTTGCGTTTGGCTTCGCGAGCCTCTAGAGTGCTGATGTAGTTATTGAGTTGGGGTCTATATGCTTGAAGGATACGCCCAGCTATCGTCGTACTGTTTTTGTAAGCGGTCGATTTTGCATAGTCGTTTTTGAGAGTTTCCCACTTTCTGAGGGCTTTTTGACTGTTTCCGCTGGAAGCGAACCTTTTCATGTCAAGCAGCAGCATACGTGCATGGATGTCGTAAGTGTTAGCTTCCATATCCGATGCTGAAATAAGCTGACCACCTAGTTTGATTCCGCCTTTAGATATCGTTTGGTGTTCTTTTTCGAGAGTATTGATAATGGCCGTTACCGTTTTGGCGTTATTCGATTTTGGATACTTGGAAAGAAAATCCCGTGCGGTTTTGATGCGGTTGGCATAGGCTTTAATGGACAGTCGGTCAGGTGTTGGAACCAATGCCTTAACCTGATTGAGCGCCCTTGCGTCTTTGGCCTCCTTGATGATTTTATCCACCTGGTCTTTAGGGATGCGGCGCTCGTCCGTGATGGACTTAGTGACATAGACCTCAATGAGGTAACTTTTGTCGTCCTGCGTGAGGACTTTACCTTCGTATTTCACCCCCGTTTTAAGAACGATAGTGTCTGCTGTTAGGTTTGGGGAGGCGACTGCTGTGATCAGGAGCAAGTAGTGACGTAGTTTCATATTGTGTAGTGGGGACTGTGTTTAGTAGTGGTTTGGTGAGAGTGAGGTCTTTTGAGGGATATGTAGATTCAGGGATTACTTGAGTAGCGTTTCCAGTTCGGCGACTGTAGATGCTGTGCCGATGACTTTTCCACGTAAGACGACAGTGGCAGAGCCTCCGGGTAATTTACCTGCTTCTGCTCCAAGCTCAGGATAGGATCCTTTTTCAGTAACAGAAATAATTTGGCATTGGCTTTTGCAGGCAGCGAGCCTGAGCTCAGACGTTGCGGGTGTTTTTATATAGACTCTTTTTAGATTTAAAATGGAGTCTACGGTTAGGAAGTCGATGCTGGCGATGGGGGCGGTGGATGCGCTGCGTAAGAGGATGCTTTCGAGGCTGTTTTTTTGAGCTGTGATGGTTTCGTCCGTAGCTCGGAGGGTAAGGCGATACGCATTGGAGTATGCAATGGACCACGTGCTGATGTTGTTGAGTGCGTGAAGGGTATAGATGACTTCGGTTTTATAGGTTTGAGGGTAGTTAGTTCCGTCATACTCCTTGATGAGATGTGTACTGGAATCCGAAAGTAATGAATTCATTTGCGTATGAATCTCATGGGCCCACTGCAGCCAATCGGGGTTGAGCGTGACCTCATGTAGGTCAAGGGCAGCTTGACAGACTAGGGCATAGTCGGAGCCAGTAGCGGGCATGAGGTTCAGAGTGCCGTTAAATCTTGCGTGGTGAAGTTTACCTGAGTCACCGAGGAAGTTTTCGCGAACGAAGGCGAGAGTGCTTTGTGCTTTCTTCAAGTGTTTCTCATCACTTGTAGCTCTGTATCCGGCGATACACGCGCCCGCATACAAAGCGGATGAACCGGATGTAGAGAGCTTCTCCACAAATGGTTTGTATGGCTTCTCTGTGCGTAGTTTGGCGAGCTTTTTGGTGATGGATTCCAGTTTAAGCTGAAGAGCGGATGGATCCAATGATGTTTGGGCCGCGAGTTCTTCGAGTGATACTTTCCATGTCAGTGTGTTTTTTCTGAAATACGAGCGATCCGGGTCGTCGACCAGAGGGATATTCCCCAGCCCCTTGAGACCAAATGCAAGGGTGCAAATTCGCGATTCATCCTCTGTCAGAGCGGCTTCGATTTCTTCGATCGTCCAGATGCACGGGTTTTCTAGCACCTGATTCGATGCGTGAATTATACCGAGTAAGTGCCCACCCTCAGGTAGGACTAGGTGTTTTTGTGTATAGGTCGAAATTGAATCCGCTGCCTTGAGATAACGAGCGTCGCCGGTAGCCTTATAGAGTCCGTAGAGAGCCTTCATGGAGTGCGCTTGGGCGCCGAGTGTCTTAGTGAATTGTGGAAGTGCGCTTGTTGTTTTCTGGGTACCTGCATAAACGCCACCATCAAGTGGATCGATGAGGCCACGGACGAGAAAGTGATCGGCTGCAAGTATTGCGGTTTTTGTATATCGCTTTTTTTGCGTTTCTGAAGAATCTGGATGGTAGGATGCTTGGATAAGAAGGTTTATGTAGCGTGCAGGGGAAAGGTTGCCAATGCCGTCGATGGACCCCGATGTAGGATCGAAAAGTGACGCAGCTTGCCTAACGGATCTCAGAGTCAGTCCCGTTGTATCCTCAGTAAGGGGCTCAGGCACAGTCGACTCCATACGCCGGGTAAAGTCGTCTCTACTGTTTTTCAGCACGTAGTCTGGATCATCACGCCAGACTTGATAGACGGTGTTACTCATACGTGAAATAAGTCCATCGATATCCCTGCTTGAGCGTGGGCCGACCGGACTCCAAGAGATTGGTTTGCCTTCATAGGAAAACCAGATCAGCAGAGGCGTGGCAACAGGAGATCTTGATTTTATGCATAGCATTGCGGCAAAGAACTCGAGATCTGGATGGATGTTACTATCGATCAGCACATTAACATGATGCTCATTGAGTAGTGTGCAGGTTGAGGGAGACTTGTTGATTTGTTTTAAGATTTCCAAGGTATTGGCATCCGTGCCGGATCCAATCAGGGCGAATATCGTTTTTCTCTCGCTTGAGGCGCGAGAAGACAAATTTCTGTCCCAGCCCTGCCAGTGGACTGGTGAGTCACCTTGGCTGGCTATAAATGAACTCTCGGTCTTACTAAGCGAGTTTTGATGAAGTTCAGCGACATAGATAGCCTGAGTTTCGGTTGTTGCCGTGGGTTCTTCCTTGGGGCGACAGGAATTGAATGTCACCGGGAGAGCAATAGCAGCAGTTGCAATTACGAGCAGGCGAGAGGGGAGAATAAAGGGGCGTGTGTTCATCGTATCAGGAATTGCAAACTATTCTGGGACATTCTAATTTGATCTTGGGAAGATGCACCAAAAAAAACGAATAGTTGAAAATAGTAAATACTACGTAATATATGTGTTCTAGTTGAGAAAATGCTTTTGTCGCGCTCATGTGTCGCTAGTCTGATGCAGAGTTTGCCAAAATCGTGATTACTATTACCGTATCTAGCCAAAAAGGGGGAGTGGGGAAAACCACAGTATCGATCAATCTTGCCCATGCCTTTGCAAGAGCAGGGAAGCGCACGTTGCTCGTGGATGCTGACCCTCAGGGATCTGTGGGCTTGTCTCTGACTCGCCAGTCGCGGACGTTGAATGGTTTCTATGATGCCATCGCCGATCCTAATTTTCCTCTGCAGCAGCTGATCGTTCCAACGCGCCTTGAGACCCTGAGTATTGTCCCTGCCGGGCAATGTAGCGATTATGAGCTAGGAGGAGGATCTATGGGTGTATCACTGCACCGAGTTCGCACCTTTTTTAAGATGGCGGAATCCCAAGGCTACGATATTTGCATTATCGATACAGCCGCTGGCCTGTTTGGAGTGACGGCTGATGTTCTTTCTGCCTGTGACTCAGTGGTCGTACCGCAGCAAGCCGAGCCGCTTGGGGTGCGCTCCGTAACTAAAATGCTGGAAGCGCTTACCAGAATGAGAGTTGTGAACCCTCGTCTGAATGTATTGGGAGTTGTGATGACAATGGTTCAAAACCGCCTCGCTGAGAGCCTGGAGGCTGTGCAAGCGCTACGTAATCTATTACCCCAGAGAATGGTGATGCGGAATGTCATTCCTCGAGATGACCTCTTCGTCCGTGCTAGCGCCAAGGGTTTGCCCGTTGGTGTTATGGAGGAAGGTGCTGGCGTGCTGGCCGTTTTCGATAGTTTGCGTTTGGAAATTGAGGCTAAATTAGAAGCTTACCCCCACTAATTGAGAACAATGGACCTTGTGCAATCATGGCTGGATGCGAAGGAGGTTCGCCGCATGGCGGATAGTCTGATGGCACCTCCACCAGAGGTGGGTAAATCCGCTTTGGATGCTGGCTATGGAGATGATTTTGAAGGGTTTGCCGAATCGGTTAGTAATGAAGTGGCCGCATCGTCTTCTCGGTCACCCGTGCCTCGACCCGATGGCCGTCCTCACGCCCAGAAGCAGTTTGTCAAACCTACTGCTCCGCCAACTCCTAACGAAGAGCCACAGCGAGCTGCAGTAGGTAATGCTCTTGCTGATGCAAGACGAGTTGCCGAAGATAGCGGTATGTTGCAATCAGGTCATGCCAACTCCGATGCTCGCGACATTAGTAATCCAGTTGAATCTTCCCACCCGGTATCGGTGGCGCCTCCGCAGCACAATTCTCCTTTCAAGGTTTCAGTCGACCAACATCGTGGTGATACCGATCCAGTTGCACGACAACTCAGCCCTGCAGTGGGGCCTTCTGATGCCCAAGTAACACCACCGGACTTGATTTACTCAGATCAGTCTGGAGACAGGGAGGAACCTGCCACTCCACAGAGTCAACCTACGGAGCACTCGTTCCAACCCGAGAGTGAGGTTGAGCCTTCTGGAGCTCAATATTCTCCTGCTCAACAGGTGCCAGCTGAGCCGATCGCACCTTCTCCTCCAGAGATAGAGGACACTCATAAGCCGGTGAACACTGATCGTGCGGTTGCACGCAGCCCGTTTCTATCCAGACTGCAGCAATTTAGTTCTATTCTCCGTCGTGACCTCAATGCCAAGGCTATGTTTCTCATTGATAACGAAGGCCAAGTCCTTCTCGACGAGGTTGAAAACCCCAAGCTCATTCAGGTGGCGCGGACATTGGCCAATGCCTCCTACCGTGCTAGCCGGCAGACAGTAGGCGCGGCCGCCGTGGGGAATCTCCATGTTAAAATTGGTGCTAGCGCTACCCTGGAAGTCGTTCCTGTGGAAAGCAGCTATGGTCTTCTTATCCTGGGTGCGATCTTTCCCGCTCCCCTTGGGGCGGAGCGCGTGATGCAGGTTGCGGAACTGCTCTACAAGACCGTTGAGCCAAGCTCCTAGGAAAACTAGCCCCTCTGTAGGAAATTCATCGCGCTCTTCTAGCTCGCCAAGTGCCGTCCTGTGTGGTTTTCATGGCGACAGGCGACGCCTTTTGATTAACCTCAGACCACCACATTAACCATTAACGACTATGTATTCAGATTCATATAAAAACAAGCTTCGGGGAGTCCTTACCGAAATTGATGAAGCTGGACTGTATAAACACGAACGTAAGCTGGCCTCCACTCAGAACCCATCCGTAACTCTGGATGATGGTAAGGAAGTGATCATCATGTGTGCTAATAACTACCTCGGCCTGGCTGATAATCCCGAGGTGATGAAAGCGGCTGAAGACGCCATTAAAAAATGGGGCTTTGGGATGGCATCAGTTCGTTTCATCTGTGGAACTCAAACTTTGCACAAGGAGCTTGAGGCTCGTATCGCTAACTTTCTTGGAACCGAAGATGCAATTCTCTACACCTCGTGCTTTGATGCAAATGGTGGGCTTTTCGAAGTTTTATTAGGACCTGATGATGCCATCATTTCAGATCAACTAAACCATGCTTCGATTATTGATGGCGTAAGGCTCTGTAAAGCAAAACGCTACCGTTACTCTAACAATGGTATGGCGGATCTTGAAGCTCAGCTGAAACAGGCGGATGCTGATGGAGTGGGTCAAAAACTCATCGCCACTGATGGGGTGTTTTCTATGGATGGTGTCATTGCTGATCTCAAAGGCGTCTGCGATCTTGCAGAGAAATACAACGCTCTTGTGATGGTCGATGACTCCCACGCCTCTGGCTTCATGGGTAAAACCGGGCGAGGCACACCCGAGTATCATAACGTCATGGATCGCGTAGACATCGTTACCTCCACCTTTGGTAAGGCGCTTGGTGGCGCGTCAGGCGGCTTTACCTCTGGTAAAAAGGAAATCATCGACCTGCTCCGTCAACGAAGCCGACCCTACCTGTTCTCAAACAGCGTGGCTCCTGCCATTGTCGCAGCCACGATTAAAGTTCTCGATATGCTGGAGGCCTCCACCGAGTTGCGAGACCGCCTTGAGGAAAACACCACATACTTCCGTAGTGCGATGCAGCAGACTGGTTTTACTATTTCTGGTAAAGATCACCCCATCACTCCGGTGATGTTAGGGGATGCTGCACTGTCGCAAAAGTTTGCCAATAAGCTACTCGATCACGGAGTCTACGCAGTCGGTTTCTTCTTCCCCGTAGTCCCCCGCGACAAGGCACGTATCCGCACCCAGATTTCGGCCGCCCATACTCGTGAGCAACTCGATAAAGCAATCGATGCCTTCGTCGCCGTCAAGCGTGAACTTGGTATCTAACGGTCCACTATTTTCTTATGCCGGTTTTTGATCATCTGGACTTTTGGAGAGATGATCATGCTCGTACTGGAGCAGAGAATATGGCTGTCGATCAACTCCTGATGGAGAGGATCGGGGCTTATCCAATGTTGCGGATTTATCGCTGGAGAGAGCCGACGGTTACTTTTGGTTATTTTCTTACATTGCAAGATGCTCAGGATGCTTTCCCTGAATGTTCTACAAGACCGTTGACCTATGTTCGTCGCTGGACGGGTGGAGGTATTGTGGATCACAGAATTGATGTTACTTACACCTTGGTCATACCTAGATCACATGCATTGTCGGTTGAGCGAGGGGCCGAAAGCTATCGACTCATTCATCAGGCGCTGGCGGATGCTTTTAAAAAAATAGGTGAACATGTAAGAATCACAGCCATTGACGAAGGTGACGGTGGTTTGGCGTGTTTTACCAATCCAGTGGCCTACGATTTAACCAATACAATGGGTAAAAAACTGGCTGGAGCAGGCCAGCGACGATCCCGTTACGGGTTGCTTCACCAAGGAAGTCTTGTTACGGGAGTGGATGCAGAAAAATTAGGTTCTGAACTGGCTTCATGCCTTGCCCCCAATGTACACAACTGGTTACCGGAAAAATATTTTGCGGAAAAAGACTTCGATCAGGACGTTGCAACGCTGGCAGCAGATCGTTATGCCACGGATGCTTGGCTGCGTAAAAAGTAGAGCCATTCGGGCCTGATAGAGTTCAATTACTCCATTCCTGAATTGTCCGCCGGTTCGGGAGCTGCGTCGCCGTCGGAGGGTGAGTCACCTTCAGGTTTTTTTGCTGCTTTACTCTCTGCTTTTTCCCCACCCATTAATTTGGCAGGGAGGAAGTCGCCTGTCCTCATGTTATGGCGTAAAGTCATGCCTGCAAAAATGGCTGCGAGAACGAGGATGAAAACAAAGAGTGTTTTAAATGCGCCGCCGCTTTCCTGAACCTTGGGTTGAGAGAGATGAGCGTGAGAAGCGCGTGGCGAGTAAGTGGTGGCTGAGCGCTGCTCATTGCCGTCATCACTTACCGGAGGAAGTTTCTTTTTCTGGTGTGTTGTAAACTCTTCATCGGCAAGCTTTTCAAGCTCATCATCGGAGAGTTGGAATTTTACCGGCACATCACCAACGAGCACTTCCATACCATCGAAGAGGTCGATGGCCTGCATTAAGGTATCTTCTTGTTTGATGCCGTTAGTCGATCCCATATCGCGGAGGACGTATCCTCCCTCGACCCGTTCCATCACGCAGTGGTTTGTGGAGGCGGAGCCACACTCCATGATGATGTCATTATCACCTCCACGACCGATCTTGATGACTTTGCGCTCGAGTTTGAATCGATAAGGTTGCGGAGTTTTTCCTGGTTCGGAGATGGTGACTCTAGGCATGTTAGGTGCTGTGGGTAAGTGGGTGAATCTATTTGTTATTAAACTCAGAGTTTAATCCCTGAATCCCTGAAGGTAAACTATTCATAGATGAATCAAGGTCTGTTGGCAATGGGTTATTCTACCCGATTACCTACGATTCAGTCACGGGAGTATTTCAATGAGCTACATTTTTAATCAGTAGTTTTTAGTAGCTTGAGCTTAGTGACACGTCCAGTGGCATTCCAGTCTTGGACATAAAGGTTGCCGTTTTTGTCGAAGCTTAATCCGTGAGGGGCTGTAAAGATGCCGGGTTTCTGGTCGGTAGCCGGAACCCTGAAATTAGCCCACTGCTTTTTGTTGGGGTTGTCACCCACGACAGAAACGACCTTGCCTTCCTTGTTGACGATGGCGACGCGAGCCTCAAGCTCGGCAATCGCGACGTGATTACCGTGAAACGAAATGGCACATGGTCTGCGTAGATCAGTGGCGTGAACACCAATCCAATTTCCCTCTAGGTCAAAATGGACGAGGCGACGTTTTTCGCGGTCGCATACGAGGAGGCGTGGTTTGTCAAAGCGAAGATCGATCCCGAGCCCGTGTGGAGTTCTGAACTGTTTGTCGTCTTTGCCGGGGCTACCCCAGGATTTGATGATTTTTCCTACCTTATCAAATTTGTGGATCTTGTTTGAGCCATAGCCCATGCTGACGAAAATCGAGCCGTCTGGCGCGACGGCCACCGCCGTGAGTCCCTTTGTGCCGCCGGGGATTTCACCCGTATTTTCGTTCGGGATCGTGAGTAACACTTTGCCATCGAGATCGAGCTTAACCACACGGTTTTTTTTGAGCTGAGCGCAGTAGAGGAATTGCTTGTCACCCTCAGTAACCATGTGGAGTCCGTGAACTCCTAAAAGCTCGGGTGACATGGCTTTGACGAAGGTGCCATCCTCTTTGAACACGGCAATCGACTGCTTGCCGTCTGTGCTGACGTAAATGAGTCCGTTTTTATCGACGGCAACTCCTCCGTGTGTGGGTCCCAGTTTTTTTCCGTCGGGGATGACTCCGAATCCCGGAACGGTCTCGTAAGTGAACTCTTTTTGCCCAGAGCGGATGACCTCTGTGACTGCCTTTCCCTTAGGGGCATGCTTGTGGCTTTCGTGAGATTGGCTAACTGTGAGCAGGCTCGCAGTTACGACTGTTGCGGTGAGAAGTATTTTCATCATATGGTTATCCACAGTAAACGTGGGAGTGCCTCACCATATTTCACCAGATGCTAACGCCAACTAAATAATTTCAACAGCTCGTCGAATTATTTCCCCCAAACCGTTTTTACTAGGATCCTCTCTACGATCAGGCTGATTGGTGGTAGGACTGAAACGTCGTAATTTAGCTCCCCGTCCTTTTGGCTTCCGCCACTATGCCCCACTAAGGTGAGCAGAGTGTAAGGGTTTGTAGATTCGGGTTCAATCGACGCCGCATAGATTAATGACGGAGCCCGATCGCCAGGAAGGTTCACTTCCACGTAGAGAATAAAGGACTCTTTGGCTTCATTTAACTGGTTGTCTAGCAGCCATTGATGGTTGATGGTCGGCTGGGAAATAAGGTCGGTAGCACCTGCAGGATCAACCCCGCAGACAGCGGTGTATCGGTGACGCCAGACGGGCAGGATATTACCTCGACGCGCATCTTCGCCCTCCCATGGATGGGCCTCACTATATTTCAGCGAACCGGTTAGGTAGAGCGTCTCAATGATGGTTCCCGCTTTGGTTTCCGCCCAGATTGCTACGGCAGAGCCTTTTGGGTTGGCTTTCCAGAGCAGCTCGAGATCAAGCGATGCGCCAGCGCTGGTGAGCTTGGTCGTGCGGATAAGTCGATCATCATTACGATACGCTACGGAATCCTGAGATCGAAAAATGGAGGCGTGGTTCCGTTGTTCGTAGCTCAGTGACATCATGTGGGAAACTCCCGGCATGCCAAACCACGCAGCAGTCCAGAGTGCGGTACAGATGATGGTGGTGACGAGTGGTGTCATCCATGCTCGTGGATGATTCCGAGGTTTAAAGACAGCTTTAAGATTTCTCGATTTGTCAAAGAGATGGACGAGGATACAGATGCCTAACAAGGCTCCCGAGATGATATGGAGCCGACTCAGGTTAAGACTGAATGGGATAAAAAACCGTAAGCCTCCCGTGCTGATGAGCACGAGAAAATTAAGTAACATCGAGATGTAGAGGACTCGCTTCATACTGGGATGAAGTGGACTCTACTAGATTCCGATTAGCTTACGAAGCTCTTTGATGTGATTTTTGGCAATTCCACGTGGTGTGGTTTTGTGTTTTTTACAAAGCGCCGCTGCATAGCCGGTGGCAACTCCCATCTGACCACAGGTAAGCATCACCCGCGGGCCACCCAAGCCAATGTGTGAACAACTAAAACAACGACCAGCCATCATCAGATTGGGAACATCCTTCGAGTAGAGAGAGCGGAAGGGGACATAGTAGTGCCCTTTGAGCTTCATAAATAGAGCCTTAGAAATGAAATCGACGACAAAGCCCTTCAAGCTTTTTTGATAGTGCATGTCGATTTCGCGTTTTTCAACCACAACACTATCAGGGAATTTAGTGAGGCTGGTGACGTCCTTCATCGTGTAAATATGATCGCCGATGAGTCGTCGCGATTCACGCTTTCCACCTATGAAAGCGACCCACTCAAGTTTGAGTTGAGCATTGGCCGGGTTCTTTTTCACATTGGAAAAATTACCATACACGGCACGGAACATGTGATCGCGGATGGCTTCGGCGTCATGAATCTGGTGCCTGTCATTATCGGAATACTCCCAATACCACTCACTCTTCTTTTCAGCGTAGGTCTTGGCGACATCCTTTGCCCATGGAACGGCGGGGAACTTACTCGCTTTTTTACCCTTCACGCTACGCCACATAACCGTGGTTCCCATGACGCGGTTGTCCTCTTTTTTTGGGCTCCAAAGATCACCAAATTTATCCCAACCTTCATCATACTTGTCTTTTGATTCACGACCATAGCTGAAGCTAGCTCCGGCTTTGAATCCTACGACGCCATCGCCCGAGCTGTCGATAAACTGTCTACCCTTCACGCGGATGCGTTGACGAGATGTGTTGCTGCGGGCATCCACACTGCTAATTGATTTTCCATCCATCGCCACATCGGTTACCGTGAAATCCATGAACAAGGTGACGTTCTTCGCCGCTTCGAGCGAGGCGTGTCGCTTGGCATCATCCTTGATAGAATCAGGGGAGTTGTTAGCCCAGTGCTTGGTGTCGATTTTTTTAAGTATACGGGCGACCTTGCCGTGGATGCCAATCGTATGGACTCGAACCTCTTTACTGGCGTTGCCACCAAGTACAGGGCGGTTTTGAATGATGGCTACTTTGAGACCTTCTTCATCGGCCGCGAGTGCAGCGCCACAACCAGCGATACCTCCACCAACGATAACGAGGTCAAAATCATGTGTTTCATCGATGTCGCCACTGAGTGAACCGCCGTGCTGACGGTTTCTCCACGCCTCGAGTTTTTTTAAATCATTAGGCGGTGTGAAATCGGCATTGGTGGTGAAGAAAATGGCTTCGCAACGACCTTCGAATCCGGTGAGGTCAGCTAACTCAAGTTTGGTTTCTCCTACGGCTAAATCCACAGTGGTTCCTTTTTGCCACGCCCATCCATCTTGTGTTCCGAAAACGGTCTTGTTCTTTATGCCATCGACAATGACCTGGAATCGACCGGGAGCCTCCCACTTACCGGGGCACCAATTCTTGGTGCGCACCCAGACGTGATATTTGCCGGTTTTTTTGACGCTGATGGTTGTGGACGCATTCGCCACAGGGTTTCCCATCCCGTGAGCCAGAAGGTAGGGCGATCCCATCTGCTCGATAAACTGCGGGTCAACGACCCAACCTCCTTTTTCAGTGAAGCTGAAGGCATCGACCAGAATGTCGTTAAGGTCGTTCTCCGCGTTAGCCGTAGCCGCATCGAGTGAACTTGGAGCTAGTGATGAGACTCCGAGGATTTTGAGGAAATTACGTCTTTGCATGAGTGTATGAGGATTCAGGTCTCTACTTGAGGTATTGTATAATTCTTTCAAATACTTCTTTAATCAAGTAAGCTCTGGATTATTCTGAGGCTTCCTCCTCCTCCTCCTCAGAATCATTGTCCTTCATGGCATCGATTCCTGCCCCCGCGGCTTTGCCAGCGAGCCCCACGGAGGTGGTCACCACCTTGCCTGCGATTTTTACAGGCACGGTAACTAGAGAACATGATCCTAATGCTAGACAGAAGATGGTGGAGATGAGAATAAGTAAGGTTTTCACGACGAAGGTGCTAGCCGTGATCGGCCGCAAGGTCGAGTTTTTACACATCCAATGACGTGTCTATGCAGAGTAATCTTTGGAGTGTTTGCATGGGAAGCACCGAACTCGGCGTGTGCGTTCACAGTTATTTCCAATCACGGCAAATATGACAGCAGGAACTAGCATCAATATACCCAATGCAAAGGCCCCGCCATTTCCGCCCATCGCAAAAAGAAACGGCCCGAGGCATAAAACGACCAATGACCAAGGTATGGTGATCCAGTGTGAACCTGATTTGCAAAAGCGTCCAACCTTACCTAAGCCGTAACTCAGGTGGATTTTAGGATGTAGCTGAGCTCCACAACATGGGCATTGCTGCGGGATGTCCTTAGGCCACTGAGGTTGCAGATAGGCGTTGGGCAAGTTGTCCTCCGTGGCTTGGATGAACTCTTGTTTTACGCGTGGCGTTTACTGGGTGTGGGTTGTTTACGTTTTAAACATCCCACACCGGGTTGATTCTGGGTATTATAATTGAGAGTCTATTTTCTACTCGATATCGACTCATCAAATAGCCTAGAGAGTAGCTGATTAGGCAAGAGGCCTACTTTTTAGGCGGTGCCGGTTTTTTAGCTGGCGGTGGCGGTGGAGGATCTAGAATGTTGAGCAGTGCGAGGGTGGTTTTCGACTCTGGAATATCATCGATCACATCCTTGGCCTTTTTAAGTGTGGCAATGGCTAAGGGTTTGTTGCCAGCTTCTCGATGGATGTCGGCGGTATATAACCACTGCCTTAGCCGATCGGATTCCTTGATGTGTTTTTTACTCGCAGTTTGGAAAAAGGCCACCGCTACCTGGTTCTGTTTGTGATCTCGGTGCCAGAGGCCCAGGTATTCGTAGAACCTTCCATTGGCCTTGGCTGCGGCTACGGTGCGGAGTTTTTTAACCATTGTTTCCGGTTCTTTACCCCAGCGTTGGTTGGCAAGTCGGATGGCCCGGTAGTCGCGGTCGTTCGCCTCTTTTTGACCACTTCCATCAAGATGGATGAACGGACGATAGAGCGGGTCGCCTAAGACAACATTCTGCCACGAAAGCGCAGGGATGGCCATGTAGGCGGCCTCCACGAGTGAGTATCCCTTGATCAGGCGATCATGGAGGATATCAAAGTGATGGGTGAGTTGTAGGTAGGGTTCGTAAACGTTACCAACGGTGGCGGCGGCCCCTTTTGCGAGGATAGGTCCCGTCCAGTTTTTATTAGCATCACGAAGGTTACTGGCGCTATAGGAATGCAGGTGAATGGCCACGGCACCACGGCGAAATTTGAAATCCTTATTGAGAAGCGGACCGTTTTTGTGGGTGGTGTACCAACCATAATAGAGGGCGGCATCATTCATCGGGTAATTGGTGGTGAAGGTCTGTTTATTCCGATCAACCACGGTGGGGATTCCAGTGGTGCCGTTCACTTTGGCAATACTCTCCAGCCATTGATCGCCTGCGGTGTATCCCGCTCCCTTTTTGGCGAGATCGAGATAACACATACCCCAGAGGCCACGGGCTTCTGTAGCAATGGCATCGTCAATCATACGTTTGCAAATTGTGTAGTCGGGGCCATCAATGCGGCCAACAAGTAACATACGATAGAGCCGGCTTTCAGAAAAACTGACGTCTTTGTTATAATAGGGATTATTCAATGGCCCAAGGGTGGGGAGGCCATAAAGACCCAGTAAGCTTAGTTCGGAATCGACGGCGGCTTCACTTGCTTTTGCAAAATGGGTAGGCAGCTTTTTAGTGGTATCGACGGCCGTAGCATCT
>TARA_B110000908_G_scaffold1201_1_pt1 | contig 19207 bp, 19 predicted proteins | sample TARA_B110000908 | Tara Oceans TARA_B110000908 (sample SAMEA4398067) | marine metagenome | biome: Polar Biome; feature: [DCM] deep chlorophyll maximum layer (ENVO:01000326); material: water (ENVO:00002006), including particulate matter (ENVO:01000060) such as... | depth 36 m
TCAACTAAAGTACCTTCTACTTCTGACGGTACTTCTGAATCTACTTTGTCTGTAGCAATTTCTACAATAGCCTCATCTAATTCTATAGTTTCACCTACTTCTTTTAACCAAGATGTGATGGTTGCTTCTGCAACACTTTCTCCCATTTTAGGTAATTTCAATTCGAATCTTGCCATTACTATCTATTTTTATCGAATGCAAAAATACTAAAAACGGATGGTTTTTCACTAGTGATTTGAATAGAATAATCATATTGGATTTCAACTTTGTTAAACTATTCTTAGTTAAAATTAAAATAATAAAAATATACTACAATATGTTTTAACTTTTAACATTTATTTTATTAATTCAATAATTAATCCATTAATTAAACTTAAGAGGATGTCTTGAGGAGTACGGAACATTCGAATATTTTTCCTAAATTTAAGTACATATTAATAATAGAATAAGATGATGAGTCCAAAAAAAACACAAAACAGATTATCTGTTTTGTGTTTACAATTTAGTTGTTAAATCTATTTTTCAGAGTTTTTTAATACCTTTTAAAAAAAATTCTTTTATTAGAATCGTTTTAAAATTATAACTCCTTTACTATTATATGACCTTGATTTTTTATCAAAAGGAGATTTTGCTTCAGCTTTAGGAATATTGTAAATAGCTCCGTTTTGTTATCAAGACCGGTAATCGAGGGGAAGATTCGGTTGGATCTTACAACTTTTTTGCCATCAGATTCACCGTGAATGAGAACTACTCTATCTGAAGGTAAATTATATTTAAAGATATAATCATTTGTTTGAAACTTCCAGTCTAAAGTTTGGGCTTTTAAGTTATTTAAAGTGGATAATAATAGAAATCCAAGTAAGAGAAAAATTTTATTCATGATTTTAATTTATAAAAGTTGATATAAGAACTCTAAAAATCAAACATTATGCCAAAATTAAAAACATAGTTTTATCCTACGAAAAAGTATTATTTTTTTTTAGAATTTTCAGTAAACTTTCTATTTCTTTGGGTTTAAACCCATTCTCTAGGATTTCCTAAGACCTTTAAAAGTCTCTCTTCTTCCGAATTTTCTTCTGGATGATGATTGTACTTCCATTGTACAATTGGAGGTAAACTCATCAGAATACTTTCTATACGTCCATTGGTTTTCAAGCCAAACAAAGTCCCTCTATCATGTAATAAATTAAATTCGACATAACGTCCTCTTCGAATTTCTTGCCAATCTTTTTGAGTTCTTGTGAATGGAAGCTCTTTTCTCTTTTCAACGATTGGAACATAACTGTCTAAAAAACTATTTCCAACTTCTGTGACAAAATTATAACGATCTTCTATGGTGAATTCCTCTGTCTCTTTTAGATAGTCAAAAAACAACCCTCCTATTCCGCGCGCTTCCTCACGATGTGCATTCCAAAAATAGTCGTCACAGGTTTTTTTGAACTTTGGATAAAACTCTAAATGGTGTTTATCACATGCCAACTTGCAAACGGTATGAAAATGTGTTGCATCTTCATCAAACAAATAATAAGGGGTTAGATCTTGTCCACCGCCAAACCATTGGGTTACAATTTCTCCTACTGTATTATACATTTCGAAATAACGCCAATTGGCGTGCACTGTTGGCAAAAACGGGTTTATTGGATGCAATACTAAACTCAACCCACAGGCAAAAAAATTTCCTTCTTCTACACCAAATTGTTTTCTTAATGGCGCTGGTAATTCGCCAAAAACCTTCGAAATATTGACACCTCCTTTTTCAAAGATGGCTCCGTTTTCAATTACACGAGTTCTACCTCCTCCTCCTTCTTTTCGCCCCCATACGTCTTCTTGAAAAAATGCTTTTCCGTCAACGACTTCTAGTTTAGAAGTAATTTGATCTTGTAGGTTCTCGATGTATTGATAAAATTGATCTTTCATATCTTTTAAACCATATTTCGATTGCAATAGGAGGTTTTTTCAAAATCCCTGATATTTATGGAGATAACTGGAACTTCTTGAAACATCAACTTTAATTTAGATACAATCATTCTAGAAAGCTTTGCTTTCTGATTGTCTGTTCTTCCTTCCATAATGTTTCCAAAAACATGAATAAAATTGGCTTCTCCAGATTGCACTAAAGAATATTTATAAGGATTTAGACGTACTTTAATATCGTTTCTCTCAAATAATCCTGTTTCAAAAGCTGTTTCAAAAACTTCTTGAAGAACCATTTTGGGCTCTTTAATTTTTAAAATATTTTCTGAACAGTCTAAAATAAAGTGTGGCATGCTAATTTTTTTTATACTCTTTTACCGCATCTACAAAGGCCTTTGCATTCTCTAAAGGAATGTTTGGTAAAATACCATGTCCTAAGTTTACAATGTATTTGTCTTTTCCAAATTCGTTAATCATTTGATGTACCATCTTCTTAATCTCTGCGGGAGGTGACAACAATCTTGACGGATCAAAATTTCCTTGCAAAGTAATATTTCCACCAGATAAATAACGTGCATTTCTTGCAGAACATGTCCAATCTACACCCAATGCTGCAGCACCAGATTTAGACATATCATTCAATGCAAACCAACAGCCTTTTCCAAAAGCAATAACCGGAGCATCGTCTTTTACGGCGTCTATAATTTGCTGAATGTATTGCCAAGAAAACTCTTGATAGTCTACTGGTGACAACATACCTCCCCAAGAATCAAAAACTTGAACTGCATTTACACCTGCTGCAACTTTTGCTTTTAAATAAGCAATCGTAGTATCTGTGATTTTTTGGAGCAATTCGTGAGCTGCTGTTGGCTTTGTAAAACAAAATTCTTTTGCTTTATCAAAGTTTTTAGACCCTTGCCCTTGTACCATATAACATAAAATTGTCCATGGAGATCCTGCAAATCCAATTAAAGGAATGTCATCATTCAATTTTTCTTTGGTGGCTTTTATGGCCTGGTATACGTAATCCAATTCTACATGAACATCTGGAACAATTACATTATCAACATCTTTTTGTGTACGAATAGGGTTTGGCAAATAAGGACCAAAATCTGGTTTCATTTGTACCTCCACATTCATGGCCTGTGGAATTACTAGAATATCTGAAAACAAAATAGCTGCATCCATTCCGTATCTTCTAATTGGCTGTACGGTAATTTCTGACGCTAACTCTGGAGTTCTACATCGTGTAAAGAAATCATATTTTTTTTTGATGACTTGAAATTCTGGCAAATAACGTCCTGCTTGACGCATCATCCAAACGGGTGGTCTGTCTACTGTTTCTCCTTTTAATGCTCTTAAAAATAAATCGTTTTTTATCATTGATTTAGCTTTTGACTATTAGCGCTTGGCTTTTAGCTATTTTTTATTGTATTTATCATTTTTCCTTCCGCTGTAAACAACTTAAAAATAGTTTTCAATTCTTCGAAATTCATTAGATTTAATTCTTGAATAATAATTAATTATTTTTTATTTACTAAAGGCAAAAAACTAAAAACTATTCGCTACTTTTTGCATTGCTTTATCAATAGCTGCTGCTACTTTCTTTACATCTTTATCTGAAATTGCTGAAGATAAAAACCAAGCTTCAAATTGACTTGGTGGTAAAAACACACCGTTTTTTATCATCTCCCAAAAGAAAACTGCAAATTTTTTCTGGTCGGATGTTTGCGCTTCTTCAAAGTTAGTCACCTTACTGTTTGTGAAAAATGGATTCAACATTGACCCAAAACGGTTTACAACAAGTGATACATTGTACTTCTTAGCCGTATCGACTAATATGGTTTCTATAGTACTTCCAATTTTATCAAATTTCTGATACGGATCTTGTCGCTTTAGCTCTGTAAGTGTAGCGATTCCTCCTGCCATGGCAATTGGATTTCCACTTAATGTTCCTGCTTGATACATTCCACCTAAAGGTGCAACTTGTTCCATGATTTCGTTTCTTGCTCCATAGGCTCCTACAGGAAAACCTCCTCCTATCACTTTCCCCAAACAGGTAATATCTGCAGTAACGCCCAACAATTCTTGTGCGCCTCCAAACTTCGATCGGAAACCTGTCATTACTTCATCGGCGATCAATAAGGCTCCTTTTGTTTTTAGAAAATCTTTTAACTCTTTTAGGAAATTTTGCTGCGGAATAACTACCCCCATATTCCCACAAATAGGTTCTATAATTACAGCGGCGATATCATCATGTACTTCAAAATGTTTTTTGACGCTTTCTAAATTATTGTATTCTGCAATGAGCGTATTCTTTACCGCTCCTTCTGGCACTCCTTTAGAACCTGGCATGCTTAAGGTTGCTAAACCAGAACCTGCTGCAACTAATAAGGAATCTTGATGCCCGTGATAACACCCCGAAAATTTGATGATTTTATCTTTCCCTGTAAATGCTCTTGCTAGACGAACGCCACTAATTACGGCCTCTGTTCCGGAGTTTACAAAACGAACTTTGTCCATTTCTGGAAACGCATCACACACTATTTTTGCGAGATTGATTTCATTTTCTGTGGAAGCTCCGAAAGAATATCCATTTTTCAATGCTTTGGCAACTCCTTTTTGTACTTTTCGATGACGATGACCAATAATCATTGGCCCGTAGGACAATACCAAATCGAGATATTCATTACCATCTACATCGGTGATTTTACTCCCTTTTGCTTTTTTAATAAACAATGGGTTTCCACCTACGGAAGTAAAGGCTCTTACAGGAGAATTTACCGCTCCAACAAGATGTACCAATCCTTCTTTATATAATTTTTCTGATTTTTCGAATTTCATTTCATTAAGCTTTTAACAATTTGCTTTGAGCGAATTGCTATTTATTCAATATTCTTGCTGCTTCCTTTGCAAAATAGGTGATGATAATATCTGCTCCGGCTCTTTTCATAGAGAGCAAGCTTTCTAGCATTACTTTTTCGCCATCAATCCATCCTTTTTCTGCAGCAGCTTTTACCATTGCATATTCTCCACTTACATTGTAACATGCAATGGGTCTGTCAAAATTATTTTTCAAATCGCGAATAATATCTAAATAAGACAATGCGGGTTTTACCATTAAAATATCAGCGCCTTCTTGATCGTCAAAAGTAGCTTCTCGCATTCCTTCATCTCTATTTGAAGGGTCCATTTGATAGGTTTTACGATCTCCAAAACTGGGAGCAGAATCTGCTGCATCTCTAAAAGGCCCATAAAAAGCGGAGGCATACTTTACAGCATACGCCATAATTGGCAAGTTTGAAAAACCGGTATTGTCTAAGGATTCACGAACCATAGCAATCGTTCCATCCATCATTCCAGAAGGTGCAACCATGTCTACCCCTGCTTTTGCGTGAGAGATTACTTGTTTGGCAATGTTTACTAAAGTAGCATCATTGTCTACATCATTGTCATGAATAATTCCACAATGACCGTGTGAAGTATATTCGCAAAAACACACGTCTGTGATTACATATAAGCTTGGATAATTCTTTTTGATAAAACGGATTGCTTGTTGCACAATTCCGTTATCGTTCCATGTTTCAGTTCCTTCTTCGTCTTTGTGTGAAGGAATTCCGAACAGTAAAACGGCAGGAATATTTAAGGATACAACTTCATCCAATTCTTTGGAAATTCGATCTAAAGAAAAACGTTTGATTCCTGGCATTGAAACAATTTCTGTTTCTATATTTTCGCCTTCTTCAATAAAAAGTGGGTAGACAAAATCATCTACTGACAATTTGGTTTCTCGAACCAGTCTTCTAATTCCTTCTGATTTCCGTAATCTTCTTGTTCTGAACATTTTTTTTCAATTCTGTCATTACGAGAAAGAATGCTGAATTAATCTCAATTTACAGATTACTTCAGTGCATTCGGAATGACGTTTATTCTTTTATATAATGTGCATTTATCAATGCTAAAACACTGTCTACATCTGGCATGTTTGCTACTTGTACCTCATCGAAGTGTTTTCTTGCCTCAACAGCAGTTGTTTCTCCAATACAAAAAGCAATTTTATCAGTATTGTTGTCTTTCAGATAACTTTCGATTCCTGATGGGCTATAAAATAAAACTCCAGAAACGGATGCGGCTATTTTCACAGAGCTCAACATGGTTTTGTAAGCTTCTATCTCATTTACAGCAACATTATTTTCCTGTAAATAGGTAGGTAAAATATCCAATCGAAGATCGCTACAGAAATAGGAAACTGTCTTAATGTCTGTTTCTTTTGCAATGTATTCTGCTAATTTTAAAGCATTTTTAGCAACATGAGCTACTTTTCCAATTCTACTTTCTATAAGTTTTTTGGTCCTACGACCCACACAGAAGATATTCTTAAAATTAATTTCGTTTTTTGTAAACGAATTCAAAATTGCTTCTACTCCATTCTGACTTGTAATCACAACATTTTCGTGTTGCTTTTTCATCACTTTTGCTGGCATTCTATTAAAACGAATTTTAATAAAATCGCTGTCTTTAATCCCTATTGAATTATCTACTGTTTTCTTTTGTGCTTCAGATAATTTCTTTGTTGAATAAATAGCATGTTTTGCAACAGCAACTTCTCCATCTTCGATCATCAATTCTCTTCCTCCTCTATTCAGAATATAATCAACACAGTCTTTCGCTAAATATTCATGACTTCCCACTTTTGCTGTTTTGGCAACTGAAATTTTCTTAGATCCGTCTGTTTTCAGTAAAACTCCTTTAAAGTTTATTTCTTCTGTTTTATCGTCTAGATAAGCCAATGCACCGATGGGTGCTGAACAACCGCCTTCTAATAGTCTTAAGAACTCACGTTCTATACCTACACAAATTTTGGTGTCTGGATGATTTAACTGCTCACAGGCATCGATTGTGTAATCATCTTTTTCTAAGGCAGCAATCATAATGGCACCTTGTGCGGGTGCAGGTATCATCCAAGGAAGATTGACTGCTCCTCCTGGTCGTTTTCCAATTCTTTCTAAACCGGCAGCTGCAAAAACAGCTCCGTCCCAATCATTCTCTTCTACTTTTTCCAAACGTGTATTTATGTTGCCCCTCAAAGGCACAACGGTGTGAGTTGGATAGCGGTTGAGCCACATAGCTTTTCTTCGAATACTTCCAGTAGCAATAATTGCCTCTGGTTGTCCAAAAAATTCTTCAGTATCTTTTAATACTAAAATATCACTATAATTTGCTCTTTTTAAAACTGCAGCTTGTACAATTCCTTCTGGCAAAGCGGTAGGCACATCTTTTAATGAATGTACTGCAATATCGATGTCTCCATTGAGTAGTGCTACATCTAAATTTTTAGTAAAAACGCCTGTAATCCCTAATTCATACAACGGTTTATCTAAAACAATATCTCCCATCGATTTTATAGGAACTAAAACGGATTCATAACCCAGTACGGCTAATTCTTTACGAACTTTATTGGCTTGCCAAAGTGCTAATTCACTTTCACGAGTTCCTATTCTTATTATTTTTTGCATACGTTATTGTTAGGGTTGAAATACCTTTTGAATCACTTGTAAACTTTGAGCAACAGAAGTTTCTTCTTCTTTTAAATGTTTTACAAATTGTGTTGTAATTTTCTGAATAAAACGAGCCGTTAGAATCTCTGCTTGCACTTCATCAAAATTACTTATTTTTTTCTTCTGAAAATTAATTTCGTCCTTCTTTATTGTTTCTAACGATTTTTTTAATGCTGCAATTGCTGGGGTAAATCTTCTGTGATTTAACCAATCGTTAAATTCCTTTTTATGAATTTCTATAATTGCTTCTGCGGTTGGAACCTCTTGTTGACGAACCGCCAACGTTTCGTCTGTAATTTTTGACAATGCATCTACATTTACAAGAGAAATCCCCTCTAAATCGGTTACATCTTTGGCAACATTTTCAGGCATGGATAGGTCTAAAATCAACAACTTTTTGTTTTTAGAAATCTGCTCTTTTGTAATGGTTGGTCTACTTGCTCCTGTAGAAACAATCAGCACATCCGATTTCTCAATTTCTTCGGACAAGTCTTCTATAATTGCTTTTCTAATTGAAACATGATCTTTAACGAATTCTGCAGCCTTCTCTGCGGTTCTATTAATTAAACAAACGGTTTTGTTCTGTGTGTATTCTGCTAAATTCTTACAGGTATGTTTTCCCATTTTCCCCAAACCAAAAACTAAAATATTTTTAGAATTATAATCAGGTAAGTTTTTAATAATATATTGAACAGCTGCATAGGAAACTGAAGTTGTTCCTGAGCTTAATTTTGTTTCGTTTTTCACCTTCTTGCTTGCCTGCATCACACAATTCAAAAGTCGCTCTAAATAGGCATTTGTAGTATTTTGTGCTTTAGCCATTTTAAAAGACTGTCGCAATTGACCAACAATTTCATAATCTCCTAGGATTTGACTTTCTAAACCAGTTCCAATTCTAAAAAGGTGATTGATGGCTTCTTGATTTTTGTAAACGTTTGAAAATGTAGCAAACTCTTCGACAGTTCCTTCTGAAAAGTGACACAATAATTGTATGAGTTGGTAAGGGTGCTCTGCAAAACCAGAAATCTCGGTTCTGTTACAAGTAGATAAAACAAAAACACCTTCAAAGTTCTTTTCTTTCGCCATCACTAACAAAGCATTTTGATTCTCTTTTGACAAAGAATACTTCCCCCGTGTTTTTGCGTCTGCTTTCACATAACTAACGCCAATATTATAAAAATGCTTTTGTGTTTCTTGTTGCATACTTCTTTAAAGGTTTGGCAAAAATAACAACTTCATTATGATAAAAATGTCGCTTAAAGTACTATTAATATCGTTGCGTGTTTTTTAACCTCTTTTTTTTTTATAAACTTCCGAAAAGCCTTATTTTTGCAGTAAGATTATCGTTTTGGAAATTTGTTATGAAGAATGGTTCTAAATAAAAACAAAATTAATACATCAATCGTAATGTTTAAAAATGTCGGAGAAAGTTCTTTAGATGAAATTACTTTAGAAAAAGGGTTTTATGTACTTCATTTTCAGAATGAAAGTAATCAAATACAGAGTTTTGAACGGGAGATTGATAGTTCTTTTATTCAAATGCACTTTTGCTTGAGAGGAAATTCTAAATTCCTTTTTAATAATGGCTCGTATTCTTTTGACGTTTTAGACAACCGATCTATCCTGCTATACAATCCGCAAAGAACCTTGCCAATCAATTTGGAGGTTCAACCAAAAACAACCTTGGTTTCTTTGATGATTTCTATTGAAAAGTTTCACTCTTTATTCTCTAAAGAATCGGGGTATATCCCTTTTTTAAGTGATGAAAATAGCAACAAGAAATATTATGACGACACTGAAATAAAACCTACGGTTTCTGTTGTATTACAGCAAATTATCAATGCTAGTATTAACAGTTCTGTAAAAGAACTGTATGTAAAAGGAAAGGTGTATGAGTTGTTAAGTTTGCATTTTCAGAAAGAAGAGAGTGCTTCTGGCGAATACTGTCCTTTTTTAGTGGATGAACAAAACGTTTTAAAAATTCGAAAAGCAAAAGAAATCATCATTTCAAGAATGGCTGAACCACCAAGTTTACACGAATTAGCTTCAGAGATTGGGCTAACGTTAAAAAAACTAAAAGAAGGGTTTAAGCAAATATACGGAGATACTGTTTATAGTTTTTTATTGGATTATAAATTGGAACATTCTCGGAAATTATTAGAAAGTAACCAATACAATGTGAATGAAGTTGGCCTTCAAGTTGGTTACAGTACCGCGAGTCATTTTATTGCTGCCTTTAAAAAGAAATTTGGGACTACGCCAAAAAAATATGTAATGAGTTTGCAAAATTAAGAGCAATGAGAAGACTTTGACAGGCTCAGTCTGACAATGATAAACTAATTGAAACAACGATACAGTGAAGCAACTTACCCATTACGACATCGAAAATAAACAGCATCAATTTCCAATCACCATTGTTTGTGATGCCATTAGAACTCCTGAGAACATTGGAATGTGTTTTCGAATTTCTGAAAGTTTTGGTGTTGAAAAAATCTATTTTCATGAAAGTTCTCCAACAATAGAAAACAGAATTGTCAAGAAAACAGCAAGAAATACAGTCAACAAAATTGAACATGCTTCTTATACCGATTTTGCAGCAATCATACATAAATTGAAGCAGGAAGGGAATACGATTATTGGAATAGAAATTACTGATAAAAGTATCAAGATTCAAGATTTTGAATTTAAAAATCATGAAAAAATCGTATTACTTTTGGGCAGCGAAAGAAACGGTATTGAAAACATCCAACTTGTCGATCATACGGTCGAAATCCCAATGTTTGGAAGAAACTCATCTATGAATGTCATTCACAGTTTGGCGATTACCCTATATGAAGTTACAAATAAAATTTCAGTAGGCAGTAGCAGCAGTAATAGCAACCGTAAGTAAGTAAAAAAAAGAAATATGAAAGGAATCTTATTAAATAATTTAGGCTCACCAGACAGTACAGAAACCAAAGATGTGAAAAAATATTTGGGAGAATTTTTAATGGACGAACGTGTCATTGATATTCCTTTTTGGAAACGTTGGATATTAATTAAAGGAATCATTCTAAAAGTGAGACCGAAAAAATCTGGGGCTGCCTACAAGAAAATCTGGTGGAAAGAGGGTTCTCCTTTGGTTGTGATTTCTGAACGATTTACAAAAAAAGTCATTGAAAAAACAGATATTCCTGTTGAGTTGGCAATGCGTTATGGCTCGATGTCTATGGAAAAAGGCATTAAAAATCTAATCGATAAGGGGGTAACCGAAATCTTTTTAGCGCCTTTATACCCTCATTATGCCATGTCTTCTTATGAAACAGTGGTTACCCAAGCTGAAGAAATTTTAGCCGAAAAATACCCTGAAATAAAGTTAGATACTTTGCCACCTTTTTATAATCGTCCTGATTATCTAAAAGCGATGAGTGACAATATTGCAAATCACTTAAAAGGGTTTGATTATGACCACATTCTGTTTTCTTATCACGGAATTCCAGAACGTCACATTCGAAAGTCGGACCCAACAAAGAGTCATTGTAAGTTAGACAAATCTTGTTGCGAGCGTAATTCGGTAGCACATTATACTTGTTATAGACATCAGTGCTTTGAAACGACAAAAGGGATTGTAGAAAACTTAAATTTAAAAGAAGGTACTTGGAGTAATTCGTTTCAATCACGCTTATTAAAAGATCCTTGGTTAAAACCTTATACTGACTTCGAATTGGAGAAATTTCCAAGTCAAGGAAAGAAAAAATTAGCCGTAATTACTCCGGCTTTTGTTTCAGATTGTTTAGAGACTTTAGAGGAAATTGCGATGGAAGGAAAAGAAGATTTCATAGCTGCAGGCGGAACAGAATACAAACACATTCCTTGTATGAATGACAATGATAATTGGGTGGATGTAATGGTTTCATGGATCAATGAATGGAAAAATAAATAGCGACCATCATCATGCAATAAAAAAATGAAGATTTTGAACCTAAACTTAAAAAAAATGGATTTCTTATACGTAAAATCATTGCATATTATTTTTGTAGTGACTTGGTTTGCTGGATTGTTTTACATTGTTCGTCTGTTTATTTATCAAACAGAAGCTGAGCAAAAACCGGAACCTGCGAAAGAAATTTTACAAACGCAGTACAAATTGATGAGCAAAAGACTGTGGTACATTATTACCTGGCCTTCTGCAATTTTAGCAAGTGTTTTTGCTTTTTGGATGCTCTATACAAATCCGTACTATCTGCAAGAACCTTGGATGTTGGTAAAACTCTCGTTTGTCTTTGCTTTGTATTTTTACCATGGGTATTGTCATAAAATTTTCACCAAACTACAAAATGATGTTGTAAAATATTCTGCAATAAAACTTCGTATTTTCAATGAAGTTTCTACCATTCTACTGTTTGCCATTGTATTTCTGGTCACCGTAAAGAGTGCCATTAATTGGATATGGGGCGTTGTTGGCATCCTCCTCTTTGGTGTTTTAATGATGCTAGGCATTAAACTGTACAAAACAATTCGAGATAAGAAAAACTGGGAAAAGACAGAAAAAGAGGTTTTGGAAGAGGAAAGTGCGCAGTAAGTAGTTTTCACTTTTAGTAATTCAAGGAAATATAAATTGTTATGGAACAAGAATCAGATTTTATTTTAAGAGAAGTAAAAAAATTGACTCTTCTTATAACAAACTTGATAAGCAATCTTAATACGTTAAATAAAGATGAGCTTGAAAATGGAATTCGAGAAACAGATGATTTCATAAGAAAGAAGTGGGGGATCTCATTAAAAGAAATTGCATCGATTTCATCATTTGATTTTACAAACAAATTTAAAGATTTACAAGAAGCACCTGCCGAGAAATTAGCTGAGTTATTAAGTATATTCATAAAAAAAATAGCTAACCTTGATATAAATGAAAAATATAGTGGGAAAGAATTGGCTAAAAAAGGTATTTTGCTAATAGACAAATTAGATGATCAATCGAGAACCTACTCTCTAAAAAGGATGGAGATAAAAAAGGCCTTTCAATAATACATGGATTAATAAGATACCCAACAAACAAAAAACACGCATTACCCTCGAATACTTTGCTCAAAAGGAATTCGATTTACAATAGACCTCCCTAAAGTTACTTCATCTGCATATTCCAATTCATCACCAACAGAAATTCCACGCGCAATGGTAGAGGTGGTAATGTCAAATTTTTCGATTTGTTTATAAATGTAAAAATTGGTCGTATCTCCTTCCATTGTAGAACTCAGGGCAAAAATTAATTCCTTGGCTTCGCCTTCTGCAACTTTACGAACTAGAGATTCTATTTGTAAGTTCTGAGGACCAATACCTTCGATAGGAGAAATTTTCCCACCCAAAACATGATATACTCCATTATACTGAGAGGTGCTTTCGATAGCCATTACATCCCTTATGTCTTCCACAACACAAATAATATCTGGATTTCGTTTTGTATTTTTACAAATAGCACACAGAATAGTATCTGAAATATTATGGCATTTCTCACATGTTTCTACATCGTTTCTTAGATGCAACAAAGCTTCAGACAAAAACGTGGTATTGTCTTTTGGCTGCTTCAGTAAGTGCAAGACCAAACGCAAGGCTGTTCGCTTTCCAATTCCGGGCAAACGAGATACTTCGTTCACTGCATTTTCTAGTAATTTTGATGAAAACTCCATAGACAACAAAATTACGAATTATGAATTACGAAATCATAAAAAGAAGACAGAAAAACATATATTCGTAATTCATAATCAAACATTCATATTTTACCATGCAACCAGCACATATCATCCTTTTAATTGTCGGTTATTTTAGTGTTTTACTCCTTATTTCTTACATCACAGGAAAATCTGCCGATAACAAAACATTTTTTAAAGCAAATAATTCTTCTCCTTGGTACTTAGTTGCTTTTGGAATGATTGGTGCTTCTCTTTCGGGAGTTACTTTTATTTCTGTACCTGGATGGGTAGAAGCTCAAGGAATGAGTTATTTTCAAATGGTTTTGGGATATATTGTTGGGTATGCTGTAATTGGAACGGTGCTTTTGCCTCTGTACTACAAACTTAACCTAACATCTATCTACACTTATTTAAAAGATCGTTTCGGTGCATATTCTTACAAGACTGGGGCCAGTTTCTTTCTATTATCAAGAACCATTGGTGCGGCTTTTCGATTATTTTTAGTCGCAAATGTATTGCAGTTATTGTTGTTTGATGCCTATGGAATTCCTTTCTGGGTAACTGTTTCAATTACGATTTTACTTATTTGGCTATACACCTTTAAGGGTGGAATTAAAACGATTGTTTGGACAGATACTTTGCAAACATTTTTTATGCTTATTGCGGTTGGTGTTTGTATTTATACGATTTCTGACGAATTACAAATCACGAATATTTTCTCTTATGTAGCCGAAAGTGAGTTGTCTAAAACCTTCTTTTTCGACGATGTTAATAACGGGAACTATTTCTGGAAACGATTTCTTGCTGGAGCATTTATTGCCATTGTTATGACCGGATTAGACCAAGATATGATGCAAAAAAACTTAACATGTAAATCATTAAAAGATGCGCAAAAGAATATGTTTTGGTTTACCATCGTATTGGTTATTGTAAACTTTTTCTTTTTAGCATTAGGAATTTTATTAACCGATTATGCACAAAAAAACGGAATCGATGCTCACAAAGACCAGTTATTTCCAATAATTGCAACCAAAGGAACTTTAGGTTTAGCAACAGCAATGTTCTTTTTATTAGGATTAATTGCAGCAGCATATTCCAGTGCAGATTCTGCACTAACCTCCTTAACAACTTCTTTTAGTATTGATATTTTAGAAATTGACAAGAAAAAAAACACCGAAGAACAAGTAACAATTCGTAAGAAAATTCACATTCTTTTTTCATTGATTTTAATTGCAACAATTTTGGTTTTTAAATATTTTATTGCGGATCAAAGTGTGATCGCTAAAATATTTACGTTTGCCAACTATACCTACGGTCCCTTACTAGGCTTATATGCTTTTGGCCTTTTCACAAAACTAAAAGTAAAGGATAAAGCGGTGCCTCTTATTTGCATTTCAGCTCCGTTTGTAACCTATGCAATCAATTATGCAACACTCACTTTCGCTGGTTTTGATTTTGGTTTTTCACTATTAATTTTAAACGGATTGATTACATTTATTGGATTATATTTGTTTAAAAGAAAATAGCAATGTCTAAAGACTTAAGTAACTATCGTAAATCTTACGAGAAGCAAGAATTATTAGAAAGTAACTGCCCAGGAAACCCCATGGAATTATTCAAAGACTGGTTTTTAAATGCAGATGCATCCAATAGAGTCGAGGAGACCAATGCAATGACGATTTCAACGATTGGGAAAGACGGGTTTCCAAAAAGTCGGGTTGTTTTGTTGAAAAAATATACAGAAGAAGGGTTTATTTTTTATACAAATTATACTTCAGAAAAGGCAAAAGCAATCGAGGCAAATAATCATATTTGCTTGTCTTTCTTTTGGCCCGCTTTAGAGCAACAAATCATCATTAAAGGCATCGCAGAAAGACTACCAGAAAAAGAATCGGATGCATATTTCAATTCACGACCTACTGGAAGTAAATTAGGGGCATGGGCTTCACCACAAAGCACAGTAGTAGCCAACAAAAAGGAATTGGAAGCACTATTAACTGCTTTAGAAAAAAAATATAACGGAAAAGAAATTCCCAGGCCAAAAAATTGGGGAGGATATTTAATAAAACCTATTTCATTCGAGTTTTGGCAAGGAAGACCAAATAGAATGCATGATCGAATTAGATATTCTTTATTAAAAGATTTTTCTTGGAAATTAGAACGAATGGCACCGTAAATTTTTATATTTACCTATCAAGAATAAAACCAAATGAAAACTTTATACATTGTTCGTCACGCAAAATCCTCTTGGGAATATGATGATATCGAAGATATTGACAGACCTCTAAAAAAGAGAGGCATAAATGATGCTCATTTAGTTTCTAAATTTTTAGCGACGACAATCGATAAACCAGATGTATTTATTTCTAGTAGTGCGAATAGAGCATTACACACAGCAGTTATTTTTTGTGAAAATTTAAAATACCCGCTTTCCAATCTTTATATCCGAAAACAGTTATATAGTTTTAGTGATGGATACTTGGTAAAAACAGTAAATGCTCTAGATGATAGTTTTGATTCTGCCATTATTTTTAGTCATGATCACGGAATCAATTCCTTTGTGAATAAGTTTGGAAACAAACCTATTTCTCAGGTTTCCACCTGTGGAGTGATTGGTATTCAGTTTGATGAAAAACACTGGAAGGACATCAAAAAAGGAAAAACTTTTATGATAGAAACCCCTAAAAACCATAAATAAGATCGTTTGTTAGAAATAAAAAAATATGGAGCAATTGATATTGGCTCTAATGCGATACGGCTTTTAATATCTAATGTGATTATCTCTGAAGATAAAGAGCCCCAATTTAAAAAATCTTCATTAGTTCGAGTACCAATTCGTTTAGGAGCTGATGTATTTGTTGCGAAAGGAATGATCTCTGAAGACAACACTCAAAGATTGATTGATGCGATAGATGCATTTAAACTTTTAATGAAAATTCATCATGTTGAACACTTTAAAGCTTGTGCTACTTCGGCAATGAGAGAGGCTAGTAATGGCAGTGAAGTTGTAGAAAAAATATTTCAAAAAACAGGTGTTCAAATCGCTATTATTGGAGGAAAAGAAGAAGCTGCAATTATCTCATCTACAGATTTAAATGAATTGATTGAAGGCGACAATTCTTATTTATATGTAGATGTAGGGGGCGGAAGCACTGAATTCACCCTTTTTTCTAAAGGTAAAATCATACAGTCTAAATCCTTTAAAATGGGAACCGTCCGGCTGATAAATAACAAAAAATCTGTAAACAAAGAAATCTTTGCCAATGTTGAAAAGTGGATTAAAAAGAATACCAAAGACCTAAAACGTGTTTCTTTGATTGGTTCTGGAGGAAACATCAACAAGCTTTTTAAAATGTCTGGAAGAACAGAAGGAAAACCCATTTCCTATATTTATCTGAGCGCACAGTACCAGTTTTTAAAACGAATGAGTTTTGAGGAACGCATTTCTGAATTAAGTCTAAATCCAGATAGAGCAGACGTTATTATTCCGGCAACAAAAATTTATCTTTCGGCCATGAAATGGAGTAACGCAAGAAAAATTTATGTCCCAAAAATTGGATTGGTAGATGGCATCATAAAAAGTCTTCATTTCAATAAACTATAAGATCGCGCGTTAAAAACACCCATTACTAAAAAGAATCCCTAAGATTATAGACATTTGGGAACAAAAAAAGGTAGCAATCTAAATTACTACCTTTCTGGTATTTTCTATTTATAAAATTAACTGCACTTAATTAATAATCTATTTTCTTAATATAATTCAACTTCTCTTTCCATAAAGCTAAATCTTTTTTAAAGACCTCAACTCTAGCTACAACATTCAACACCAATGGATTGTCTGGTTTTGCATTCGAAAAGAAACCTAAGTTATTCTCTAATTGTTGAATCTCTTTAACAACCTCATCAACTTTTTTTCTTACAAAAATTTGCTCGCCATCTAATTTCCGTACATCATTATTTGCAGCGAAACCATCAACATTATTCTTAAAACGCAGCATCTCTATTTCATTCTTATCGATGGATAAAGTAGAAATTAAACGATCTATTTGTTTATTGAACTTCCCTTCTAAGTGGCGAACACTTCTTGGAAGATACCCTAAGCTTTTCCATGAGTTAACAACCTCTAATACACGCTCTTTCGTGTTAATTTCTTCAGTTTTGACATTCTCTAAAAACTCTTTTTTTGCAGTAATAATGAGTTGATCTTCCTCACTAACTGCATTTTTATTTTTGTGATATTGATCAAAGTAATGATTACACGCACTTTTAAAACGTTTCCAAACATCATCAGAAAATTTTCGGGGAACATGTCCGATTTTTTTCCAATCTGCTTGAATTTTCTTCAAAGTTTCTGTTGAATTTTCCCAGTCTGTACTATCCTTTAGCGATTCAGCTAACTCAATAAGTGCAATTTTCTGATTCAAATTATCTTGCTGGCTATTTTTTTCTTCTTTGTAAAAATTGTTCTTAGCTTTATTGATTTTTTTGGTAGCAACTTTAAATTTTTGCCAAATCTCCTCACTCTTTGCATAGGGCAATTTCCCAACATTAAAGTATGCTTGTCTTAATGTTTCTAGAACTGAAATGCTCTCTTGCCAATCATTATGATTTATATTTTTTGTCGTATCAAAGTTTTCAATTTGGGCAACAATTTCTAATTTTTTCTGAATAATTTCATCGAACTTAGTTTTTATCGAACGATAATATTCGTGTCGTTTGTCATGAATTTTTTTAGTTGCTTGGCTAAATTTTTTCCAAATATCTTCTCGCATCTCTCTTGCAACAGGACCAATATCTTCTTTCCAAACTTTATGCAACTCTTGTAATTGCTTAAATGAATCATTAATGTTTTCGTGTTCAGCGAGTGCTTCTGCTTTTTGAATGATTTTTAATTTTTCTTCTAAGTTATTTTTAAAATCCAGATCTCTAAAATCATTACTCAGATGTAATAAATCGTAAAAACGTTCAACATGATGATGGTAAATTTTCCAAGTATCATTATATTTTGTTTTAGAAACTGGGCCAATTGCACGCCAAGTATCTTGCAATTCTTTAAATTGCTTATACATGATTTTTGGATCTGCATCAGCGATTAAAGCTTTTAAAGCTTCAATAACTTCAAAACGCTTTTCTAAATTGAGTTTTTGAGACTTCTCTTGATCGCTGTAGTATGCGTCTCTCTCTTTTTTATGTTGAGATAACAGTGAATTATAGTTCGTTTTTATAGGACTTGAAAATTGAAAATCGATACTGTCTCCTCCCGCTTCAATAAAAGCTGCTTTCTTATCTGCTAATAGTGCTCCAAATTGCTGGTTAAATGCATTTTTAATAACATCAACTTGAGATTTCACTTTGTTAACGGGTTGTTCTGTTAAGACTTTCTCTAACTCAGCTACTAAATTTTCTAAAGGCATTTTAGAATAATCAATTTCTTTTACAACTTCTAGAACCTGATTGTTTTCTATAGTTTCTTCTGCGAGTGCGGCGATCTCTTCTTCAATTTCAATTACAGCGCCAGAAACTTCCTGATTTTCAGTTGCAGAAGCCACTTGTTGTTCCGGTTCCTCTATCTTCTCTGGGCTCGGATGAACATCTTGCTCTAAATTACTTTTATTGTCTTCTACTTTCTCTTGATTATCGTCTAACATATGTACAATGTTTAAGGTTCTAAATTACAGGTTATAAAGATAGTTACATCTTACAATATTTTCAAAGTAATTTTTCATTTATTAACAAAAATATTTGTTTTTATTCCAGTATTGTTTTGCTGCTTTTAGTGATTCCAGATCCGCCAAGACTCTTCCGCTTGCAATTCTAGCATTTGTAATCCATTTTTAATTTGAGCTCCTTTCATTTCTCCTTCTTTTAAAAAGCTAGTCATTGCAGGGTTGTAAATCAAATCAAATAAAAGATGTTTGTCTGTAATGCATTCATAAGGAATTTGTGGTTTTAAGTGCACCGCTGGAAAGGTGCCAACTGGGGAAGAATTAATAATTACAGTATATTTTTTTAAAACACGTTCTGTGAGATCCTTGTATGCGATTTCTTTCTTTTTTAAGGGAGTTC
>TARA_B110000908_G_scaffold153068_1_pt1 | contig 19122 bp, 14 predicted proteins | sample TARA_B110000908 | Tara Oceans TARA_B110000908 (sample SAMEA4398067) | marine metagenome | biome: Polar Biome; feature: [DCM] deep chlorophyll maximum layer (ENVO:01000326); material: water (ENVO:00002006), including particulate matter (ENVO:01000060) such as... | depth 36 m
TAGTTAGTCACTAAACTAATACCATCTATTTTGACATCATAAACCATCCATTTCTTTTGTTTATTAAGATACATCGATAGGGCCATAGGAATAGTGGGTCCATTCGGTCTTGCGATTTCCATCTTCACTTTAACCTTCTTTTTAGCTAAGTCTCCGCGGAATGGTAAAAAAACAATGTCACCATCAGTAAATTCCAACATCGCAATCGAATAGGTTCTTACTAACAGTAGACGAAACTCTCCTATAAATCTCTCACGCTGCGCTGTACTAGCTTTACGCCAGTTCTTACCTAGTGCTAATTTTGACATCTTAGAAAAATCAAAATTTGGCAACAAAATTTTATCAACCAAACCATAAACAAATGAGGGATTTTTTTCTATTGTCGCCTTATTTTCTTTTAATGCCTTCTGCATGCGGTCAGAAGAAGTTTTAATAAGAGTCTGTGGCACTGGCACTTCGGCAAGCACAATTGATGGCATCAAAAAAAATGGCAGTATTGTCAATAAAATTAGCCACTGTCCTTTAAAAAAATCTTTCAACATCATTTAGTCACCTTATTTATTCAATTGCGCATGGGTCATCTTATGAACATCGTGCCCATCAACCTTTATCGTCCCTTGGCCTGGAGCAAGTTGGCCGCCAATCAGTCGCAGTAACGTTGTCTTACCTGTTCCACTCGGGCCCATGATAGCCCTGACTTTCCCGCGGTAAATATCTAAATCTATACCTCGGAAAATAGCCCTCTCCCCACGGCTAAAATGTAAATCTCGGATTTCTATTAGTGGCACAAAGCCTCCAAGCAAAAATTATGAATATGTAAGACTCTTAATTCTCGAGAATATGAGTCATTAAGTCAACTAAAGTAATGTTAAAACGACTTTTGTCCAATAATACAATATGATAATCAAACCAGTAAAAGTGATAACTCAAACTATGCATGACTTTATAATGTCAAAAAAGACGTTCAAACTCTAAATGACTAACATCTTAACTACACACTACAGCGTTACTGCGGAATTACACGCAGATACGGAACAAGCGAAGATACTCGCCAAACGTTTCTCACTGCCTTTTTCAAAACACCTCGATAAAGCAAATCATCAACTTGTTTTTACAAATCAACACCTAGAAATAAGGACTCCTAACCTAATCAATCCAATCAGGATCGATTTTACAGAGGGAAAAAATGCCTATCGAAGGAGTTTTGGTGGTGGTCGAGGCCAGCCACTTGCCAAAGCTATTGGCCTGAAGAAAGGCAAGATGCCGACTATTATTGACTCTACTGCTGGATATGGCAAAGATGCTTTTGTGTTGGCAACGCTAGGTAGTCATGTCACATTAGTTGAGCGCAACCCACTATTAGCTGCATTATTGGAAGATGCTATTGCCAAGGCAAATACTAAATCAAGTACTAAACAAATCGCACGGCGTATGATATCGATCCATTCCGATGCCCACCAATATTTAGCTGAGCTAACACCTGAAGAAAGGCCCGATGTGATTTATATTGATCCAATGTACCCTGCTAGGGATAAATCTGCTCTCGTAAAGAAAGAAATGCAGCTCTTACATCAATTAGTTGGGCCTGACACTGATAGCCGAAAGCTATTAGATAAGGCTCTACAAACTGCAAAAAAAAGAGTGGTCGTTAAGCGCCCTAAATTAGCAGACCCAATCACAGATTATAAGCCGAGCACTTTTGTCGAAAGCAAAAACACCCGCTATGACATATATTTAAAAATTCAATAATTTATCCTCAGTTTCCCCCAGCCTTTTCATCTAATACTTTCAATCGAGATAGTTTCTCAGCTATTTTTATCTCCAAACCACGATTAACAGGCTGATAGTAGTTAGGCTCTCGCATATCTTCTGGAAAATAACTTTCCCCAGCTGCATATGCATCAGGCTCATTGTGAGGATAACGATATTCTTTAGCATACCCTAACTCTTTCATTAGCTTGGTCGGTGCGTTACGAAGGTGAAGTGGTACCTCACTAGAGCTTTGTGAACGCACATCTGCCATTGCAGCATTAAACGCACTATAAACAGCATTACTTTTAGCAGCACACGCTAGATACAACACAGCTTGAGCAATTGCCAATTCTCCTTCTTCCTTACCTAGTTTCTCATAACTTTCCCAAGCGTCTAAGGCAATGCGTAAACCTCTAGGGTCAGCATTTCCAATATCTTCAGATGCCATTCTAACTATGCGCCGCATTAAATAAACAGGATCGCAACCACCATCTAACATCCGGCATAGCCAGTAGAGCGCAGCATCAGGAGATGACCCCCTTACCGATTTATGTAAGGCAGAAATTTGGTCATAAAAGACCTCGCCACCTTTATCAAAACGTCGTAAGCTATCAGCTAACACCGATTCTAAATCAGACTCTAATACTGCTGGTTGATTTTGGCTGTCGGCCAAATCAATGACAATCTCAAGTAAATTAAGCACTCGACGTCCATCGCCATCAGAAGCTTGAGCCAGTTTATCTCGAAGTGCTGGTTCTATTGTAATACCACGCTCAGCAACTCCTTTGACCGGATCTTCCATTGCTCGATCCGCAATCTCACGGAGATCTGCTTGTTTTAACCCTCTTAAAATATAAACACGAGCCCTAGAAAGTAAAGCATTATTCAATTCAAACGAGGGATTTTCTGTCGTCGCTCCAATAAAAGTAAACGTACCATTTTCAACATAAGGTAGAAAAGCATCTTGCTGAGACTTATTAAAACGGTGTACTTCGTCAACAAACAGTATGGTCCTACGTCCCTGTTCTTTTTGGAGCTGTTCTGCCCTAGCAACAGCAGCCCGAACATCTTTCACACCGGCTAATACAGCCGAGATCGTGATGAATTCAGCATCGCAATAACCAGCAATCAATTTTGCCAAGGTTGTTTTGCCTGTACCCGGTGGCCCCCATAAAATCATCGAATGTGGCTGCCCGATGCTAATGGCTTGCCGTAGTGGCTTACCTTTTGCTAACAAATGCTGCTGACCTATGTAGCCCTCAAGATCGATTGGCCGCATCCTATCTGCCAATGGTCGACTCACAAGATCTTCGACCTGTTCAAAAAGACTCATAATTCTGAGTCACCGACCACATCAACTCCTTCGGGTGGCACGAAAATAAATGTTTTCTCATCTAGTTGATTATTTTCTGAAGTATCACTAAAAGTTAAACGCGTATATTGGTCAAAACTGTCACGCATTATCATTTGTCGTAGGCTATCGTTATCAAATGCAAAGCGCACTGATTGAAAGTTAGAATCTGCACCTTTAGGAACTAACTCAACCCATTCATAACCATCATCAGATCTCAACTCACTCACTTGATATTTCTCATCAGGTAAAGTTTCACCTGATAACAATGCAGCGGGAGTATCCATTAAAGCTTCCTGTTGAGGCATAACTGTTACTTGCTCTAGGTCTACATCATAAAACCAAATCCGCAAGCCATCCGCCACAATTTTTTGTGGATAGGGATTATGATAATCCCAGCGAAACTTACCGGGACGTTCAAGTATAAACTCTCCCTGTGCTGTCTCAATAACCTCACCTTCAGGGCCTAAGACCACTTGCTCAAACTGAGCTTTGAACGTTATTACTGATTGTAAAAAGGTTGTTAATTTTTCTGTAGCTAAACCTCCTGCTAAAACTGTTTGTGATAACAATAATGACAGGGTCAGAACTAACGACTGTATTATTTTTTTACTAGTCATAATGATCCTTAGAATGGTAGTGTTGCTTGATAACTCATCATTCAGACCGAGTTTCGAGTTGAATGCTTGTTATCTATAAAAAAACCCAGGCTTCCTAATCACGAGTTGGTGGTGCTATCACCTCACGACTTCCATTCGGCTGCATTGCCGTTACTACACCCGCAGCTTCCATTGCTTCAACTAACCTTGACGCACGGTTATAACCTACCTTCAAACGTCTCTGTACACCTGAGACAGAGGCTCTCCTGGATTCAGTTACTAGCTGTACAGCTTGGTCATATAATGGGTCAGACTCACCATCACTGGCATCGGATATACCCGAGCCGTATTCATCCTCTACCGAACCTTTTGTGATTTCTTCCAAATAGTTTGGAGAACCACTTTCCTTCAAGAATTTGACGACCGCATGGACTTCATGATCATCCACAAAGGCTCCATGAATTCGCTCAGGTAAACCTGAACCCGGCGGTAAATAAAGCATATCTCCTTGCCCCAGTAGTTGCTCAGCTCCCATTTGGTCCAAAATTGTACGTGAATCAATCCGTGATGAAACCTGGAATGCCATCCGCGTTGGAATATTCGCTTTGATCAAACCAGTGATGACATCAACAGAAGGACGCTGAGTAGCTAAGATTAAATGAATACCGGATGCTCTTGCCTTTTGAGCCAAACGCGCGATTAGTTCTTCAACTTGTTTTCCTACGACCATCATCATATCTGCTAATTCATCTATGATAACTACTATAAAAGGCAACGGTTCAAGAGTTACTGCAGGCTCTCCAGGCACTAGATCAACGGTCGGATCAATAATCGGGTCACCTCGTTCGATAGCATCTTTTACTTTCTTGTTAAACCCCGTGATGTTACGCACACCCATCGCGGCCATCAGAGGGTAACGCCTTTCCATTTCAGCAACACACCAACGCAGAGCGTTGGCAGCTTCTTTCATATCCGTCACAACTGGTGTCAATAAGTGAGGGATATCCTCATAAACTGATAGTTCGAGCATCTTAGGATCAACCATGATCATTCTCACCTGCTCTGGCGTAGCCTTATAAAGCAAGCTTAAAATCATCGCATTTACAGCAACAGATTTACCTGACCCTGTAGTCCCTGCAACTAGTAAATGCGGCATTTTTTCTAGATCTGCAGTCACTGGACGGCCAGCAATGTCCTTGCCTAGTGCTATCTCCAATACAGATTTACTATTTTCATAATCAGCGCTAGCTAAAATTTCTCTTAAACGAACGATATCTCGATGTTCATTTGGAATTTCTATTCCCACCAGAGGTTTACCAGGTATAACCTCCACGACACGCACACTAGTGATAGACATAGCTCTGGCTAAGTCTTTGGCCAGCCCTGAAATCCGACTCACCTTTATACCTGGAGCTGGTTGTAGTTCAAAACGCGTGACAACAGGTCCTGGCTGGACTTCAACCACTTCAACTTCAACACCAAAGTCTTTAAGTTTTAACTCAACCTGACGCGATAGAGCTTGCAAGACATTTTCACTATACCCTCCTGTACTAGTTTTAGGCATATCGAGTATGGCTAAAGCAGGCATCGCACCTTGCTCATGAGACTCAAATAGTGGTACTTGACGCTCTTTTTCTTCCCGTAAACTTTGTTGCTGTGTGTCCAATATCGGTTCTAGTCGAACTCTGGCAGGCTTTGCCAGACTAGTGCTTTTGGCTTTAAAAACCTCCGCTCTCTTAAACTTGACTTGCTTTGATGCTAGTTGTGCTTTTGTTTCTCTCAGCCAACGTGCGGCATAAGTCATCATTGTTAGCGCCATCGCACCTAGTTTATCAACAATTTTTAGCCATGAAAGACCGGTAAATAAAGTAATGCCTGTCAACAAAATAGCCAGTAAGAGTAGTGTCGTACCTGATGCACCAAAAACAGCCACAAAACCATTCCCGACAAGCTCTCCTAATACTCCACCAGCACGCAAAGGTAGTGAGCTTGCATAAGGCATTAAGCTCAAAGTTGACAAGCCACTCGCAGCCGACAGAGCACTCATTAACCCGATAACTTTTAACACCCAAAAATGCGCTGCACCTTCAGAGTCAGCCCGCTTGCCCCAGCTAAATAACAGCCAGCCGCTAAACGCTAACATCAAAGGGGATAAGTAAGCAGGGAGTCCAAATCCATAAAGTAGTGAATCAGCTAGCCATGCTCCGACTATCCCACCCTTATTGGCGATAACATCATTAGTCCCAGTTGTTGACCAACCAGGATCGGTAGGATGATAGCTCGATAAAGACAAGAGCAAATAGGCCGCCAATGCTAAAGATAAAATTAACGCAGCTTCCCTCAAGCGAAAGCTGGCTGAGCCCGAGCTTGCTTCAGCCTTATCTTTCTTGTTCAATCGTGTTGCTTGAGCCAATGTAATATTTCCAATAACACCAGTAGATTAGCGATTTATATTACCACAGCTTTACAAGTATGATAATTTAGCAAATGATCATATTCACTTAATCTAATCGCTATTATCGATTAAAATTATCGAAACAAGTTGTTTGTCAAAAAATTACTAGTCTAATAAAATTAATTTTAAATTTTAATCAAAGTTTCGTTTATAAAATTTATCTAACTGGAGAGCAATATGGCCGATAGTAAACATAGCCGCTTACTTATTTTGGGTTCTGGACCTGCTGGCTATACTGCAGCTGTTTATGCGGCTCGCGCAGCACTTGATCCCGTAATCATTACTGGCATCGAGCAAGGTGGTCAATTAACGACCACTACTGATGTTGATAACTGGCCTGGAGATGAAGAAGGTGTTCAAGGTCCAGAGTTAATGCAAAGAATGCAGCGACATGCTGAACGTTTTGGCACTGACATTATTTTTGACCATATTCACACGGCGGATCTTAGCAAGCGTCCATTCAAATTGATCGGTGACTCTGGGCAATACACTTGTGATGCCTTAATAATTGCAACAGGTGCATCAGCAATGTACCTTGGGTTAGATTCTGAGGAAAACTTCAAAGGCCGAGGCGTTTCAGCCTGTGCTACTTGTGATGGTTTCTTCTACAAAAATCAACCAGTAGCCGTTGTTGGTGGAGGAAATACTGCAGTCGAAGAAGCCCTTTATCTCTCTAACATAGCATCAAAAGTCACGGTGGTTCATCGACGAGACAACTTTCGCTCAGAAAAAATTCTAAGTGCACGACTGCTCAAAAAAGCAGAAGAAGGCAATGTCGAAATATTATGGAATCATGAACTTGATGAAGTCCAAGGTAATGATGCAGGTGTCACGGAGCTACGAGTTAAGAGTACCGTTGATGGTGGTACACAACAAGTTCCTGTCCAAGGAGTATTCATCGCTATCGGCCATAAACCCAACACTAATATATTCTCCGACCAACTTGAAATGGAAAATGGCTACATCACCTTAGGAAAAGGTACGCAAACTAGCATCCCCGGCGTTTTTGCAGCCGGTGATGTTTCTGACCCGATCTACCGCCAAGCTGTCACTTCCGCTGGTGCTGGTTGTATGGCGGCTTTAGATGCAGAACGCTTTCTAGAAAGCGAGAGTTAACATACACAAAGGGCTATGCATTACTGCCTAGTCCTTGAATTTGAATGTTAAATTATTAGTTCTTGTTAATCCTCAGACAAATTCGTACGCTATTAGAGTAGCCCACGACTCTTTCCTCATTAGCAACAGAACAAAAGAGTTCACATAATTATTTCTGATAAAACTATGACTCCATTTGTTAAAAAGACAGGCGTTTTTCCTTTCATAGCAATGATATTTCTTAATGCTTTCATTGATTTAGGTCATAAAATAATCATTCAGAACACTATCTTTAAAGTCTATGATGGCTCTACACAAATTATTTTAACAGCCATTATAAATGGTCTTATTTTATTACCTTTTATTTTACTTTATACTCCAACAGGCTACCTATCTGACCGCTTTAAGAAAACGAAGATCATGCAATGGTCTGCAGCCGCTGCAGTTCTCATTACCCTGTTAATTACTCTTTTTTATTATCTTGGTTGCTTCCAGTTAGCCTTTGCCATGACTTTTATACTGGCAATACAAAGCGCTTTTTACTCACCTGCAAAGTATGGCTATATAAGAGAGCTTGCTGGCAAAGATAACTTGGCAGCCGCTAATAGTTTTGTTCAAGCAACTACAATCGTTGCCATATTGCTTGGCATGCTTGTATTTTCAATGTTATTCGAAATGAGCCTAACAAACAAAATATTTACTAGTGAGCAAGATATCATTCAATTCATTGCACCCATTGGTTGGTTACTTGTTTTAGGCAGCGTGATTGAACTTTATTTTTCCAAGCAAATTCCTGACTCTGCACAACCACAAAGAGCAAAGGCTTTTGATTGGAAAAAATATCGCAATGGAGAGACTTTAAAGCACAACATTAAATTAATCCGGTGCGACCCCGTAATAAGCCTGTCAATTATTGGTCTCTCTCTTTTTTGGGGTGTATCACAAACCATAATAGCTACTTTCCCTGCTTATGCTAAGGAGGTTTTAGATATTAATAACACTATAATTATTCAAGGATTACTCGCTTGCTCAGGAATTGGCATCATTCTAGGTTCACTTGTTGCTGGTAAAATATCAAATGACTATATCGAGACTAGCCTCATCCCTCTTAGCGCTTTAGGTATGGTTATGAGCCTTGTATATCTTAGCCAGGCCAGCTCAGGAATCAGCTTAGCCGCTACCATTACAGCTTTTGGCCTATTCGGTGGCTTATTCATTATTCCGCTCAACGCAATAATCCAATTTCGGGCTCGCCTTGGGCAGCTAGGTACCATAATCGCTGGAAATAATTGGGTTCAAAATATTACTATGACTAGCTTTCTTATCGCTACAATGCTTTCAGCCTTAAATGAAATAAACAGTCAGGTAATACTCCAAGGGCTTACATTAGTGACTCTTCTTGGTCTCACCTATACTGTTTTAAAATTGCCCCAATCTTTGACTCGCTATGCCATTGGCCCCATGTTTTCCTATCGTTATCGCATCCGTGTAAAAGGTTTCCACAATATTCCCTCACAAGGAGCTGTCCTCATGCTAGGTGATAAAATGAGTGGGCTTGACTGGGCTATAATTCAAATTACTAGTCCTCGCCCCGTTCGCTTTGTCATAAATAAGTCTATTTACGAAAAGTGGTACCTCACATGGTTATTGACCCTCTTTAAGGTTATAGACATTTCAACAAGGGGCGGCAATAAAAACACAATAGATCTAATTAACAACTCCCTGAAAAATGGCGAGATTGTCTGCTTTTTTTTAGACAGCAACAACAGTCAAAATGAGCAGTTAGGTGAAATTATAAGTGGTTTTAAAAGTTGCAACAACGAGATGAATGGCCTTATTTTACCTTTCAATCTTCGTGGCTTATGGCACAAGGAGCGTTCACTTTCAATCAACAAACAACAAAAACTATTACAATCCGCTACTAGGCGAAATATCACTGTTGTCCTCGGAGAACCTTGCCCATTAGACAGCGATATAGCTAAGGTTAAACAAGCAGTATTTAACCTTTCAATAAGTAATTAGCAGTGAATTTAACAAAAGTAACGCTTATTTTTCTAACGCTACTTACCTTCCAGGTGGGCCACACGTAATGTTGCCGGTGGGTGTGAATCATAGATAGCTGATACCAAAGGATCTGGCGTTAAAGTACTAGCATTTTCTTGATACAGTGCTACTAAGGCTGTAATCAAGTGTTTTGCACTTGATACTGAGGCAGCATAATCATCAGCCTCGTATTCATATTTACGGGACATCGCTGTCATCATAGGGTGCAGGAAAAAGCCAAATACTGGAATGACCAACATAAATAGCACCAGAGCTGTAGCGCTTGTTTCACTCGTTACCCCGAGGCCTTGATAAAACCAAGGCTCTGCAGCAGCCCACCCTAAAAGCATTAAACTAATCAAACTTAATATCGCCATCACCGCCATATTCTTGATCACGTGTTTACGGCGAAAATGCCCCAGCTCATGGGCTAATACGGCTTCGATCTGTTCTTCATTTAACGTTTCCAGTAAAGTATCAAAAAAAACAATCCGTTTATTACCACCCAAACCCGTAAAGTATGCATTGCCGTGCCCTGATCGACGAGAGCCATCCATCACGAAAATTCCTTGGCTTTTAAAGCCACAGCGAGCCAATAAACTCTCAACCCTTTCTTTTAACTGAATATCTTCCAAAGGTGTAAATTTATTAAAGATCGGCGCGATAAATGCGGGGTATGCCCACATCACAAGTAAAGTGAAGGCAAACCAAGCTGCCCATAAATATAGCCACCAATACTCACCGGCACTCTCCATTAATGACAGCGCTCCCCATAATAAAGGCGCCCCTATAATTAGCATTAATACCGTCTGCTTTAGTAGATCTGTAAAAAACAAACCCTGACTATTTTTATTAAAGCCAAACTTTTCCTCTAGCACAAAGGTTCGATACCAAGAAAAAGGTAGATCAATTAATGTGCCTATTACAAAGAAACTCAATATAAATAAAATACCCTGCGTCATCGCTGACCAGTCGAAGACTTGCCATGATCCTGACAGCAAAGCCAAACCACCGCCTATCGTCCAAAGCAGAAGGATAATCATGCCACAGATTCCTTCAACACGATTCAGTTGGCCCTTGGCAACGGTATAACTAGCCGCCTTTTGATGATCTACCAAGTTAATTTGGTCCTTGAAGGCATCTGGCACTTCATTCCTATGAGCTGTGACATAACGAGACTGCCTCAATGATAACCAGAGCTCTACTCCCGTCATTAAAACCAAGGCCGAAATAAAAATTAAACTAAACTCATTCATTTTAATGTATACCAATAAAAAATCATAATCATGCTAAGCAGCTTAGCCTTTGATACAATCTCTTGCAAGAAGTTCACCTCAATACGTAATAACCTAAGACGGATATCATGGCTAAAAGTAAAAAAAACCTCATCTGGATAGATCTTGAAATGACTGGGCTCGATACTAACAATGATCGTATTATCGAAATAGCTACTATCGTCACGGACGCCAATCTAAACGTTCTCGCCGAAGGTCCCATTGTTGCTATTCATCAACCCGATGAGGCCTTAGAAGGGATGGATGAATGGAATACACGTCAGCATGGTGGATCAGGCTTAACTCAGCGTGTCAAAAATAGTATCACTAACGAAGCTGAAGCCGAGCGTCAAACAATTGAGTTTTTACAACAATATGTTCCCTCTGGTGTATCTCCTATGTGTGGAAGTAGTATTTGCCAAGATCGCCGCTTTATGGCTCGTATTATGCCTGAGCTAGAAGCTTATTTTCATTACAGAAATTTAGATGTAAGCTCATTGAAAGAATTAGCCCGCCGCTGGTCACCGGCTGTTGAAAAGAGCTTTAAGAAAAAATCGTCTCACCTCGCCATGGATGATGTCAAAGACTCTATTCGAGAGCTACAACATTACCGCGAACACTTTATAAAGCTACCTGAATAACACTCAGCTACCAATAATCCCCCCATCCTCTTTGGTAATCAATACCGTTGCTGAACGCGGCCGGCCGTGAACCGCATGATCAGGCCAATTACTGGCCGCATTAGGATGACTCGCTGATTTTTTGATGCCTTGCTTAGCCATTATTGTAGGCACATCACCGGGGTGCTGAATGTTCACCCACATCGTCTTCAAGTCAGGTGTCATTGCGATACCACTCACTTCACAGCCCACTGGCCCCGTCAAGAATCGTCGCGTCTCACCAGTATTAGGGTCAATCGCCAACATTTGATTATTGCCAAACTGAGAAAATTCATCCGTATTTAATTTTTTTGCACTGATATCTGTCTGCACCCACAACACACCACGCGCATCAATCATCATCCCATCAGGATTGGCATAGCCATCACCCTTAATGGACCCGCCTTGCTCCTCGCTCCCTGCTAATGAAAACACATCCCAGTCAAATTGCGTTGCCGACGCATCCGTTTCTAATAGTTTGAGAATATGGCCAAACTGATTATTATTTCTTGGGTTAGCCGCATCACTCGAAGCGGCATCCTCATCACCCCGCTTCGCATTATTGGTCATAGAAATATAAACATCACCCGTTTTAGGATGAGTCGTGACCCATTCAGGTCGGTCCATCGGTGTTGCCCCGACTGCATCTGCCGCTAATCGTGCATGCACTAGGACCTCCGCCTGACTATCAAAATCCTTATTCGGTGTCAGCGCTCCTTGACCAAAAACAAGCGGAAGCCAATGTCCGCTGCCATCGTCGTTAAAACGAGCCACATGCAGCACACCCTCATCTAGTAACCGGCCGTTCTTCGGACCTTGAGAGCCATCCCAAGCATCTTGTGTAATGAACTTATAGACATATTCAAACTTAGCATCATCACCAGAATAAAAGGCCACCCGTCCATCTTTAGCAATTTTATGAGCCACATTTTCATGTGAAAATCGACCTAATGCTGAACGTTTTACCGGCCTGCTCTGCGGATCGTAAGGATCAAACTCAATCACCCAACCAAAGCGGTTCGATTCATTCGGATGAAAATCCACATTGAAACGCTCATCATTTTCATGCCAACCATAATAGCTTTGCTTGATGTCATAACGTTGCCAGGCCACTTTCTGTTTGTCGCTCGCATCAGCAGCATCCGTTAGCTGAAAATAATTATTAAAATTTTCTTCGCAACTTAAATATGTGCCCCATGGCGTTTGGCCATTGGCACAATTATTAAAAGTGCCTAATACCTCTTCGCCTAATATATCCAATTCTGTTTTGATGAAATCACTACCAGCAACAGGGCCTGACATAGACATCGGCGTCCTGGCAGTGATGCGCCGAGCATATTGTGATGGCCTGATGATGTGCCAATGGCCTTGATGCTGACGCACTTCAATCAGAGAAATACCATGAGCATGCTGTTCTTTTAATGTTTTTTCCGCCGTATAACTCTCTCGCCCATCAAATATACCGCCATCAACATGCAAAATCTGCGCATCAATATATTCATGATTCATGACCAATAAACCATGTTGAGAGCTTGTTACCTTCGCGGGTAGGGGAAAAAACTGCAAAGCATCATGGTGCATACCCGCTTGTAATAACTGCTCTTCAGCAGTATTACTGGCATCCATCTTAAAAGCAGGTCCATCTGAAACTGGATCTCCCCAAGCATAAAACACCCGCGCGCTATAACCCTCAGGGACGACAACACTATCGGTTAAATCGGCAATGGCAATCGCTTCAAAACCTAATAATCCAATACCGGATGATTGTTGGCAGCCCGACAACGGTAACATCGTGGCAAATAAGCTTCCCACGCCATATTGCAACACTTGCCGACGCGATAAGCGGGCGGCAATTAAGTCAGATATATCTACTTGTTCATTCTTCGCCATTTCTACTGACTAACCTTTCACCAAATGTTGTTCCAAAGCCCATTGAACATGTTCACGAACCAGATCAGACGGATAACTCAGCTTCGCTTGTAATGCTTCAACAATCTCAGGGTTGCTTGTTGCATTACCCAATGCCACGGCAATATTTCTCAACCAAGACTCGAAACCAATCCGTCGAATTGGGCTACCTTCAAATCGAGATAGAAATAGTGCTTCATCCCAAGAAAATAAATCTAATAATTGTGGTGAGTCTAGATCATGTCTAGGTAAATAATCTGATTCCAGTGTCGGTCGAGCAAACTTATTCCACGGACAAACTAATTGACAGTCGTCGCATCCATAAATCCGGTTGCCCATCATGGGCCTGAATATTTCAGGAATAGAACCTTTTAGTTCAATTGTTAAGTAAGAAATACAACGCCGTGCATCAACTTGATAGGGTGCAACAATTGCCTGCGTTGGACATACATCAATACAGGCTGTGCAGGACCCACAATGATCAGCCGTGGGCTCTGTCACTGGCAACGGTAAATTAGTATATATTTCACCCAGAAAAAAATAAGAGCCATGCTCGCGATTTAATATATTAGTATGCTTACCTTGCCAGCCGATACCTGACTTTTGAGCTAATGCTTTTTCCATCACCGGAGCACTATCACAAAACACTCGGTAAGCCATATCATCAACCTCTGACTCTATCTTTTTAGCCAATTTTGATAATCGTTTCCTCATCACTTTATGATAATCTCGCCCTAGTGCGTAACGCGATATGAAGCCTTGCTTATCATCATTTATTACACCCCAGGGTTCGGCAGATTCCTCTGGCCAATAATCCATTCTCACTGTAATGACCCTGACTGTACCTGGAATCAGAGCTTCTGGTCGGGTACGTTTAGTGCCGTGTCGAGTCATATAATCCATTTCACCATGGAACTGCTTAGATAACCAAATCTTTAGCTCTCCCTCTGCCTTTTTTAAATCAATATCACTCACGCCTAATTGCTGAAAGCCAAGCTCTAAACCCCATTCCTTAGCTTGTTCAAATAGTTCGTTCATTGCTAACACTGTCTTTACTTTACTCATACAGGCTATTATAAGCATCATACAAATGAATAAACATGGCCAGCTGCTTTAGCTACAACAATTATGGCTGCTTTAAGAACAAATAACATTTGGAATCAATTTAATGCTTGATGTGCCCCATGATTTATACACCACAGAACAAACACGTGAACTAGAGCGCCTTGCTTGCGAAGAATATAGTATTTCTTCATCAGAATTAATGAAGCGCGCTGGTACATCAGCATTAGCCGCGCTCAAGTATCATTGGCCAAGAGCTGAAAGTATCTTAGTCGTTTGCGGAACTGGCAATAATGGTGGAGATGGTTTTGAGTTGGCAAGGCAAGCTACTGCTGGTATGTATGGCGTCACTGTCATACAAGTTGGTGATAAATCAAAACTTACCAATATTGCAACTGCTGCACGAGAATCCTTGCTTGCCACAGGCTGTAAAATTCAGCCCTTCAAAGACAAGCTCCCTACTGCAGATGTTATTGTCGATGCTATTGTGGGCGTTGGCCTTAATCGTGAACCAATAGGTGAATATAGCGCTGCTATTAGAGCGATTAACCTGGCTAAAGGTACGCCAGTTTTATCCTTGGATATTCCATCAGGCTTAGGTGCTAATACCGGTATGCCTTTCGGCAATGCTGTCACAGCCACTATTTGCCTTAATTATCTTGCGCTTAATCTTGGACTTTTCACTGGGGATGGGCCCAACTACGCCGGCGAAGTTCACTTTGATTCGCTCAAAATACCATCAGCTGTCTATAAGGATCTTATCCCTATAGCACGGCGTATTACTTTAGAAAAAGATGGTGCCTTACTTGCACCCCGAAAACGAACTAGCCATAAAGGTCATTATGGACATTTACTTGTTATCGGTGGTAATCACGGTATGTCTGGTGCAGTTAGCATCGCAGCCGAAGGTGGCGCTAGAGTTGGCTCAGGCTTAACTAGTATTGCTACTCGAACCACACACAGTTCACTCATGAGCCTAATGCGTCCAGAACTCATGTCCCACGGTATCGAGCACCCACAAGATTTAAAGCCACTACTCAGCTCAGCTAACGCTTTCGTCCTTGGCCCAGGCCTAGGTCAAGACACATGGGCAGAAGGCTTATATCAAAAGGCCCTCGATTCAAACTTGCCTATAGTGATAGATGCTGATGCCCTCAATTTATTGAGTAAAAACCCGCAATATCATAGTCACTGGATATTAACACCACACCCAGGTGAAGCAGCTCGATTACTCAACTGTAGCATTGCAGAAGTACAATCAAATCGTTTAAATGCTGTGAAAAAGATACAGAAAAAATATGGAGGTGTCGCTGTGTTAAAAGGCTCTGGCACCCTTATAAATAATGGTGGGGACCTAACACGACTCTCCTCTTGGGGTAACCCCGGAATGGCCAGCGGTGGCATGGGTGATATTCTTGCTGGTGTCATTGGTGGTCTGTTAGCTCAAGGCTTTCCTTTGATGGATGCTGCCTGTATCGGTGTCGCTTTGCATGGAATGGCTGGTGATAGAGCTGCTAAGCAAGATGGCGAGCGCGGGATGTTAGCGATGGATCTCTTGCCGCATCTAAGACATTTAGCTAATTTAATTTTCTAGTGAGACAAATGTGTTAATCGAACTTATTGATGAGGCTGCCACATTAAAGCTAGGAAAAGAGATTGCCAAGTCTTGGCCTAGCGTAGCCATGACAATTCACTTAGAAGGTGAACTAGGAGCTGGCAAAACGACACTTACCCGTGGCCTACTTATTGCACTCGGACATACAGGTAAGGTTAAAAGCCCAACATATACCCTTGTTGAAGAATATGAAATAGGATCCCGTATCGTCTATCATTTCGATTTGTATCGTCTGTCAGATCCTGAGGAACTTGACTATATTGGACTGGATGATTATGTAGGTGGCAATGCTTTATGCCTCTTTGAATGGCCGCAACAAGGAGGCGATTATCTACCGAAGCCTGATCTTATCATCAAACTTCACTATAAAAACACGGGAAGACAAGTCACTCTTACAGCTCTTTCTAACGCTGCACAGCCCATTTACCAACACTTAAAACAACTTTATATTAGTAAATAACTGCTTGATTTTTTAGTGTGACAGTCAGACAATACCATCCAAGTTATTTTAAGGATCGTCCAATGTACAGACTTGTTTTAGGTCTACTCCTTTACACCTGCTCTATGGGTGCTTGGGCAGCAGATATTGAAAGTATACGTCTGTCACAATCGGAGCAAAAAACACGCCTTGTATTCGATTTGAGCGATAGAACTGACTTCACTATTTTTCTTCTCAAAAACCCAGATAGATTAGTAATTGATCTTAAAAATACTAAACAGTCCAACGTACTTACCCTACCTTCTTTAATAGGTACTCCCATTCAGAATATTCGCTATGCTCAACAACCACAGAATAGCCTTCGAGTGGTACTTGACCTTACACAATCTTTGTCATACACAAGTCAGCTACTTCCTCCTTTGAGTCAACAAGCACACAGGCTTGTAATCGACCTTTCTAACAAAAATAGTACCCTTTCAAAGCCCATCAAGAACAACAAAAAGCTAATAACTACTCTTTCCAACAAAGAAATAGCAAAACCGCCTACAATTCAGGCCAGAAAAATCAATAAACCTCTACCCAGAAGGGATATAGTGATTGCTATCGATGCAGGTCATGGTGGGAAAGACCCTGGCGCAATTGGAAAACTTGGCACCAAAGAGAAAGATATTGTCTTAGCTATCGCTCGAAAACTAGCAAAACTTGTTAATAGCGAGCCTGGCATGCGTGCCTATCTCACCCGAAAAAAAGATGTTTTTATAAGCCTTAGGCAAAGAATTAAACGTGCTCGTATTCAAAAGGCAGATATGTTTATCTCCATCCATGCTGATGCTTTCGATAGACCTTCAGCTAGAGGTGCATCCGTTTTTGTCTTATCTGAACGTGGCGCCAGTAGTGAAGCAGCACAAATGTTAGCCGACAAAGAAAATGCGGCAGACTTAGTTGGCGGTATCAGCTTAGAAGATAAAGATGATCTGCTCGCATCAGTACTACTCGACCTATCCCAAACAGCCAGTCTAGAAGCCAGCTTAGAAGTTGCCCAAACTGTCTTATTTGGACTAAAACGTGTTGGGAATACTCATAAAAAGCAAGTAGAGTCGGCATCATTTGTAGTATTGAAGTCCCCAGATATCCCCTCAATTCTTGTTGAAACTGCTTTTATATCTAACCCCGCCGAGGAACGTAAACTGCGTACCAAAGGACATCAAAACAAATTAGCCTTAGCAATGATGTCAGGCATCCGAAATTATTTTCTGCGTAACCCTCCAATGGGAACCCAAATTTCGCAACAACATATTGTCAGTCAAGGGGATACATTGGCCACCATTGCAAAACTTTATCAAGTCAACCTAGCCACACTTATTTCTAATAACGGTCTAGCGAACAATCGCCTCAGTATTGGCGATATTCTGGTTATCCCTTAGATATTAAATCAATAGGATTTATGACAATTAACAGTCGCATTCACCCCCTTCCCCTTCACCTCGCCAACCAAATCGCCGCAGGTGAAGTCATTGAGCGGCCAGCCTCTGTCGTCAAAGAGTTAATCGAAAATAGTCTAGATGCCGGTGCCACAGAAATTGTTGTGCACATTGAAGGTGCAGGAAGTCAAAGCATCCAAATACGTGACAACGGCCGAGGTATCCATCCTGATGACCTTACATTAGCCTTAAGCCGTCATGCCACTAGCAAGCTCAACTCCACAGAACAATTGAGTCATATTTCTAGTCTGGGATTCCGCGGTGAAGCCCTACCTAGCATTGCGTCAATATCGAGACTAACGCTCAGTTCAAAACAAGCCCAAAATGAGCATGCTTGGCAATTGAGTGCTAGTAGTAACGAGCTTACGCCCATCACTCACCCCCAAGGTACCACCATAGAAGTTAGGGAGCTTTTTTTTAATGTACCTGCAAGACGTCGCTTCTTAAAAGGTGATAAAACCGAGTTGAATCATATTGTCACAACACTTCAACGCCTGGCACTTAGTCAATTTTCCATTGGTTTCCAATGTCAGCTTTCTGCGAGCAGTACATTAAAACTTCCTCGAGCCATTACACCAAAACAACAGCAGGAAAGGATCGCTAAAATATGCGGGAAAACTTTCCTTAAGCACAGTCTTTATATTGAACAAGACTATGATGCGATAAAATTAGTAGGCTGGTTAGCCAAGGCAGAGGGGCATAGGCCCCAAACCGATATATATTATTTTTTTATTAATGGCCGAGTGATTCGAGATCGCGTCATCAATCATGCCATCCGCCAGGCCTATTCAGACTTCATTCCATCAGGGCGCTACCCTGCATTTGTACTTTATTTAACAATGCCGTTTGATCGTCTTGATATAAACGTCCACCCCACTAAACACGAAGTACGATTTAGAGATGCTAGGTTAATTCACGGACTTATTAATAAAGCTATTCATGATGCTTTATCCACCGAAATACAACAGACTGGTGTTAATGATCTTTCCGCACTTATTAAAGAAAATATAACCCCACTTGAAAATCAAGTTTTCGAAACATCTATTTCAAACAACCAAACGTCCCAAAATCCTATAACAAAAAAATCAAACCCTTTTGGTACAATTCTTACCCTACTCTCACAGAAATACTTATTAACGCAGGCTAATCATGGTTACCTTTTAATAGATTTACAATCAGCTGAGCAACAACTAAGGCAGGTGCAGTATGAATGTGCTATAGCCACCCAGACAATTAATTCAAGGCCTATATTAGTCCCAATTAAAATCAACTTGAGCCTGCAAAGTATTAATGTTTTATCCTGCATTCAAACCAAACTAAGTGACTTGGGTTTAGGCTTCACCATTGAAGCTCAAAAGGTCATCGTCAATACCATTCCAAGCTTATTTT
>TARA_B110000908_G_scaffold172356_1_pt1 | contig 19104 bp, 20 predicted proteins | sample TARA_B110000908 | Tara Oceans TARA_B110000908 (sample SAMEA4398067) | marine metagenome | biome: Polar Biome; feature: [DCM] deep chlorophyll maximum layer (ENVO:01000326); material: water (ENVO:00002006), including particulate matter (ENVO:01000060) such as... | depth 36 m
CAGATTGATGGGTAAACTGTGAAGGCGATTTGATAAAAGAAAAAGACGCCTAAAAGTGGGGCAATTGCGGGCATTTTGCTTAGAACTTTAAAGGCTCCGAACGGATTTGCGCGTGACAGGTCAAAGGGACGTCGAATGGCGTTGGTGACGGTTTCTTTAAGGACAAACCATCCAAATACAGCGTTCAGACCCGCAAGCGCGGCGGCCGCATAAAATGGTGCTCGGGTACCAAATTCTGCCAAAACGCCGCCCATCAGTGGACCAAGAACGAATCCGATTCCGAAGGCGGCACCAATCAGACCAAAATTGGCGGCTTTGTCCTCCGGCTTGGAGATATCTGCGATGTAAGCGTTAGCGGTTGAGTGGGTTGCTGCTGTGATTCCGCCAATGATCCGCCCAATGAACAACAGCCAGATTGTGCCAGCCACAGCCATAACCAAGTAATCGATGGCCATAACCACCAACGAAACCAGTAAGACAGGACGCCGACCAAAACGATCTGACAAGCCGCCGATCACAGGTCCAAATAAGAACTGCATTGCAGCAAACGAAGTGGCCAACACGCCACCCCACAGGGCTGCGGCCCCCAAGGTTCCACCTCCAACCTCGATCAATAAGTCGGGCATTACGGGCATAATTAGACCAATACCCATCGCATCGATCATCACGGTGAACATGATGAACAATATTGGCAGTTTCATTTTAAAGTGCCTTTACCGCCGCCACAAACGCCCGAGCCTGATCCGGAGCATGGCCCATTTGATCGGCAGGTTGGAATATTGAAGGATCAATTGTGGGGTAGGCCGCCAAGGTCAGTGATGCAAGATCAGTACCCGTTTTCTGGGCCTCAGCGCACAACGTTTTAGCTGCCGCTTGTGCATCTGGACGTGGCATAATTTCGGCCAGTGCAAAACTTAATGCTTCTGCGTGAATCAGGCCCAAGCCAGCAAGCGCAGTTTCCATTTGTACAATTTGAGGGGTTATTTGTACGCTTAGCGTTTTGGCGTGCTCCAAAGCTGCCGCTCCAGACAGCATGATTTGGGGCAGGACCATCCATTCGGCAAACCATGCAGCACCGTCACGCTGATGTTGGTGTGTCGCGCTTATGTGCAGGCTACTACTTAGGCCAGCGATCTGGTGTGACAGTGCGACAATGGCGGATGGGCCAACTGGATTTTGTTTTTGCGGCATGGTTGATGATCCACCAGCACCAGCCAATGAAACTTCTTCAATGCCGCTTGCACTAAGGCCAATAAGGCTTTGAGCCATCGCGGCAAGTAGCGTCGTGACCCGTGCCATCCAATCTGTAATCCGCAAAATCGGCGTGCGATCTGTGTGCCAACTGCGCTTTGGATCATTTAAGCCAAGGGCTTTAGCCAAATCTGCGCGTGTTTGATCCGCGTGCGGCCCCAGCGCAGATGATGTTCCCGCCGCACCACTTAAGGAAACCCATAGGGAAGAGGCGCGCAATTGTTCCAATTCATCCAAAGCATCTATAAGCGGCATGCCCCACGTTGCAACAACTGCGCCCCAACTGGTGGGCGTTGCATGTTGGTTGTAAGTACGGGCAGGCATTGGTTGATCAGCGTGCTTTTCAGCGTGTTGCGCCAATGCTTTAAGGACCGCTTTGATGTCAGATTCCGCCAATAACAACGCTTGGCGCATTCGCAGCATCAGCGCGGTGTCCATTATATCTTGGCTGGTCGCCCCCCAATGGATGTAGGCGCTGTGTTCAGGGGCTTCCATCTCTTTGCGAAATGCAGCGATCAAACCGGGAACAGGCACTCCGTTTTGTCCCGTGGACGTGGCGATTGCACCGGGATCAATTGTTATCTCAAGACTGGCGCGGTGGATGGCTGCGCCGCTGTCTTCGGGGATAACCCCCTGTTTGCCCTGCACCTTTGCCAATGCCCCTTCGACCAGCAACATCGCACGCATGGCCGCACTGTCGGTGAACAGCCGCCCGATGTCGCCCGCTGGGAAAAGTTTAGCATAAAGCGGGCTGTCAAAAACGGAAGCTGCCATGTGTTAGATATGTCCTGTGTTGCGCATGAAATCGGTCAGAACCTGTGCATATTCTATCGGTTGCTCAACGCAAGGGAGGTGACCTGCTTTGCGGATCAAATGGAACTGACTGCCGAGTATAAGGTCGATTGTTTCTCGTACCAAATCAGGCGGTGTCGACCCGTCTTCTGACCCTGCGATGCCCAATGTTGGTAGGCGCAAGCCAGACGTGGGCGTATAAAAGTCAGTGCCAGAAATGGCGGCGGAACATCCTGCGTAGCCTTCGTCGCGTTGTTGCACCAACATGTTGCGCCACAGGTTTATGTCTGGCCCATTGCAGAAATCTTTGGAAAACCAACGTTCCATCACGGCATCCGCAAGAGATTCGATACCGCCAGCGTTCACAGCCGCAATACGTTCCGCCCACATAGACGGGTTTCCGATTTTCGCGGCTGTGTTGGACAGCACCATTGTGCGGATCAGATCGAGCCGTTTGACAGCAAGACCTTGCGCAATCATGCCGCCAATCGATAGGCCTACGAACAAGGCGTCTTTGAAACCAGTATGGTCCATCAACTGTTCGGTATCCGAAATCAGTGCCCCCATCGAATAGGGCGCAGGCGGGCAAGAACTTAACCCGTGGCCGCGTTTATCAAACCGCAGAATGCGTAAACCTTTCGGCAGCAACGGCATGATCGGGTCCCATAGACGCAAGTCTGTGCCAAGCGAATTTGCAAAAACAACCGGCGCACCGTCTTCGGGGCCATCAATGCGGTAATGTAGTTTTGTGTTTTCTAAATGGGCATATTTCATGGATCAGCGCCCCTTCTCGCTGTGATTGAGACGCATATGCGCGATGATTTGGCCGTGGTCCGAGGCGAGTTTATTATAGGGTGCCTCGGGATGGCTGCCGTCAGTTAGGTGGTCATTCAGCACGCTAAAATATTCCATCTCGCCAAGGCTGTTTGGCGCGTCTGCCATAAAGTGGCGCGACATATAAATTTGATCGATGCTCTCAAAAGTCCCACCAAAGGCGGCAGTATACACCATGTCACGGGCAGATTTACGCACGAACTGTTTTTCTGCAGAATGAAGGCGGACACGTTCGATGTCTTCAGTGATCTGCACGTTTTCTTCTTTGGAATAACGATCATTGGAGGCCTTCGCATCATGGCGCAGCATCCATGAATAGTTCTTGAACGGGGTTTCACCACTGATGATTTCACTGCTGACCGCGTGTTCACCGTCGTTGAAATCACCCATGACCATGACAGGATTACCTGCGTGCAATTCTTCAACAATCAGGCGCCGCAAAACGCAAGCTTCCGCCATGCGGCGCATTGAGGCGCGCATTGCACCCATTGCGCGGCCAACTGGATCGTAATCAGTTAAAACCGCTTCGGGTGCGAATTCCGCGTCCTCTGGCATGTCGTATTCACCGAGTTTGGATTTGAGGTGGCAGTTGAAGATTGTGACCACTGTGTCGCCGACTGGCACACGTACCTTTAGGATGGGCCTTGAGAGGCGGTGCAGGACATAGCTGCCTTCCTGACTTTTCCCTGTCCACTTAATCATATCTTCTGACAGGTCTTGGATCACCTCAGGTTCACCAACAAAACCAAAGCGCGATAGGACCGCTAGGCCAGGGCGGCGATGCCCCGGTGCGCCGTCATTCAGGTTAGGGGCAAAGACGAGGGCGGCATCGGTGTAGGGTGAATAGGCCAGTTTGCGAAAGATCGCTTTCTTGCGATAGCGCTTGTTCTTGCCAGGGATGTGGGCGGCGTTTGCTTCGATCCCTTCGGCGTCGGCCTCGGCAATGACGTCGCGCAGGGAGGCTTCATCGAATATCTCTTGGAAACCGACAATATCTGCATCCATCGTTTGCAATTGTTCGGACAGCCAATCGGCTTTCCACGCGTATTCTTCGGGTGTGTATTTCTGGAACTGATAATATTCTTGATCAGCACCGATCAGGTTTTTAACGTTGAAGCTGGCAATTGTGAAACGTGTCATATTAGGCTCCGAAACGTGAAAGGGCTGTTTGAAAAAGGGCAGCGTCGACGTTACCGCCCGAAATTACCACGATGACATCATCGCCTTCGATTTCGTCTTTGCGGTAAAGGGCTGAGGCGAGGGCGACAGCGCCGCCCGGCTCGGCCACAAGCTTCAAGCGTGAAAAGGCGTGCGCCATTGCGTTCATCGCTTCGTCCTCGGAGACCACCAAGCCTGAACCACATAAGCGGTGCATGATCGGAAACGTCAGATCACCCGGTTGCTGGGTAATGATTGCATCGCAAATATTGCCTGTGGTTTCGACATTTCTTTGAATCGTGCCAGAGATAAGCGAACGTGCTACATCGTCGAACCCCTTTGGTTCGGCGGGGCGCACACGCATATTTGTGGCATCCGCCTCTAGCGCAAGGGCGATGCCACTGGTCAGACCACCGCCACCGCAGCAAACGATTACATCGGCTTTTGTGATACCATTTTCAGCAGCTTGGGCTGCGATCTCTAGACCCGTTGTACCTTGGCCTGCGATAACCTCAGGTTCGTCAAAGGGCTTGATTAGGGTCAAACCACGATCTTTAGCCAGCTTATTACCAATCTCGTCACGGTTTTCTGTACCACGTTCATAAAGCACCACTTCAGCGCCTAAGGCACGGGTATTGGCGATCTTCTGGGCGGGGGCGTCGGATGGCATAATGATTACAGAAGACGTGCCATGTTCGCGGGCGGCAAGGGCGACGCCTTGGGCGTGGTTGCCGCTTGAGAACGCAATAACGCCGTTTGCACGTACTGCCGGATCAAGGGCAGACAGCGCGGACCATCCACCGCGAAATTTGAAGCTGCCAGTGTGTTGCAAGCATTCAGGTTTGACCCAAACACGCCTGCCTGCGATTTCGTCGATGAATGGCGAATTAAGCAAAGGCGTGCGGCGTGCATGGCCTTCAAGCCGTTTTGCCGCAGCGCGGATCATGTCGATGTTCATACCATTGTGTCGATCCACGTGTTTAACGCCTTAAGCGATTCAGGTTCATCTAGGAACGGGATATGGCCCCGATCTGGTATAGTAGCGGTGGTCATATCGGGGCGGCGGGCTTGCATTTTGGTGAGGGTCCCAGAACTGAGCAGGTCAGATCCGGCACCACGCAAGCAGCAAAGGGGTTTGCCTGCTAGGGCATCGAAAAATGGCCACAAATCGGGGATTTCGCCGCCTGCTTCCACTGCGTCGCGTAGTTTGGGGTCATAGGTGATGTTCAGGCCATTTCCATCATCTGGAAAATGTTTAAGGGCCTCTTCCATCCAGCGTGATTTTGGCACGTTTTCAAAGCCAACAACAATGTGTTCTAGGGAGGCCGCCATGTCCGCGTGCGTGTTCGCGCTGGGCTTGCGGCCCAGATAATCCATCACGCCGACCAACCCCTTTGGGTCCAGCTCTGGCCCGATGTCGTTCAGCGCGACGCCCAACACCCGATCAGGGGCCATTGCGGCGATGCCCATTGCGTTAAGGCCACCACGCGATGTGCCGATGATTGCGGCAGCATCTAGTTCAAGGTGGTCCAGCAGTTCGATCACGTCCTGGCACTCAGTGGGCAGGATGTAGTTGTTCCAATTGTTATCCCAATCCGATTGGCCGCGCCCTCTATAATCCAGGCGGATAAGGCGGTGATCGGTAAGATGCGGTGCGACGTAATCAAAATCGGACCCGTTGCGGGACAACCCAGCGAGGCACAGGATGGGCAGGCCGTTGCCTTCGTCAGTATAATAGAGGTTCAGGTTGTCGGAGGTGGTAAATTTTGGCATCAGAGACCTGCTATTTTCGGGATGTCGATTAAATCACGCAATTGATGTTGTGGGGTCCACGGCAGGCGGTCCATGGGTTCGTTTGCGCGGTTCACCCATGCGGTTGTAAATCCGTAACCGGAGGCACCAGCGGCGTCCCAACCATTAGAAGAGACAAACAAGACCTCGTCTTTAGCGCAATCAAACCGTTGACCGACAAGATCGTAAACGCGTGCGTCTGGTTTGAATATGCCAACGCTTTGAACAGACAGGTTGTCATCCAAGAGTGCGCTAATACCTGCGGACTGAACTGCGCCGTCGAGCATCGCAGGTGAGCCATTGGATAGGATTGCGGTGTTTAGTCCTGCGTCCTTCAATGCTTTCAACATGGTTGGAACCTCCGGGTAGGCCTGAAGTTCCCAATAGAGCGCCAAAAGTCGTTCGCGCAGCGCTGGGTCACCGTCAACACCGACCTTTTCCAAGGCCCAGTCAAGACCGTCTTGGGTCACTTGCCAGAAATCGGTGTGTGCATCCGTGATGGCACGCAACCACGTATATTGCAGCTGCTTAAGCCGCCAATGATCAGCCAGTTGGGGCCAATTATCTTTGATTTTGGAAAAGGCGGGTTCGCTTGCGGCCTGTCGCGCGGCGGCAGCCACATCGAACAATGTGCCGTAGGCGTCAAAAATGCATGTAGTGATGGGCATATGCGGTCTCCTATTCAGGAATACACTGGCATGCGTATGGACAATGGAAAAGGCCAAAAGGTGGGTTTACCCCAAGGACAGTTAGAGGCAATGTGCCGCAAATTTTTAATACTGGTTAAAGGGTATATCATGACCGAGATCAAAAAAGGCGACCAAGTGGGCATCCACTATACAGGGACACTGGAAGACGGGAGTGTTTTTGACAGCTCTGAGGGGCGTGAGCCATTGGCGTTCGAAGTTGGATCGGGTCAGATTATTGTTGGCTTGGATGAAGCGTTGCCAGGGATGGTTGTAGGCGAAAAGAAGTTGGTGCAGATCCCGTGCGATTTGGCCTATGGGGCAAGTAACCCTGACATGAAGCAGGCCGTCCCGCGCGAGGGTATTCCAGACGATATTCCGCTTGAGATTGGCCTAAAGTTGCACATGCAGACGCCAAGCGGTCAGCCATTGCCAGTCACTGTGGTTGAGTTGGATGAAGCGACAGTGACGTTTGATGCGAACCACGATCTGGCTGGCAAAGATCTGACGTTTGATATTGAGATTATCAGTATTGGCTAGGTTTTCTGGGTGGAAGGGGGCTGTCTGCCCCCACCGCCTTTGGCGATTCCCCTAGAGTATTTTGGGTCAGAAGAAACTTTAGATTTATAGATGGTCTGGCTGCGGCATGCCTAAGACGTGGAAGCCACCATCGACGCGGATGATTTCGCCCGTGGTGCATGCACCTGCGTCTGAAGCCAGATAAACTGCCGTGCCGCCAACCGCTTCAAGTGTCGCGTTTGAACGCAATGGTGCATTCTGGTCGGTGTGTTTGTAGGTTTTACGCGCGCCGCCAATAGCAGCACCAGCCAATGTTTTCATAGGACCGGGTGAGATCGCGTTGACGCGGATGCCTTCAGGGCCAAGATCGTTGGCAAGGTAACGTGTCGCGGATTCAAGCGCGGCTTTTGCCACACCCATGACATTGTAATTTGGCACAACACGGTTTGATCCTTGGTAGGTCAGGGTCAGCAATGTTCCCCCGTTTTCAGTCATCAGTGGATGGGCGCGGCGCGCCACCTCGATAAAGGAATATGCCGAGATATCCATTGAATGTTTGAAGTTAGCACGTGAGGTGTCCAGGAAACGTCCTGTGAGTTCGGACTTGTCCGAAAAGGCAATCGCGTGGACAACGAAATCGATTGTGGGCCAGCGTGCGCCCAATGCATCAAACGCGGCATCAAGGCTGGCGTCATCGGTCACATCCACATCGACCATGAAGTCTGAACCAACGGAAGCAGCCAGTGGCTCTAAACGTTTGCCGAACGCGTCGCCCTGATAGGTGAAGGCCAGTTCCGCGCCTGCCTCAGACATTGCTTTAGCAATGCCCCAAGCGATGGAACGTTCGTTGGCGACACCCATGATTAGGCCGCGTTTTCCTGCTAACATGTTGGTCATAATGTGCTTCTTATCCGTGATACTTTGAAAGGATCATTGATCCGTTGGTGCCGCCAAACCCGAATGAGTTCGTCATAACACTGTCGAGACCTGCATTCTGCTTCGTTTCCAGCGCGATTTCAGCCGCGTCCAATGCTGGATCAAGGTTTTTCACATTGATCGAGCGGGCGATGAAATCATTGTCCAGCATCAGTGTGCTGAAAATCGCTTCAAGCGCACCAGCGGCCCCTTGGGCGTGCCCCGTCATTGATTTGGTCGAACTAACAGGTGGTGTTGATCCTTGGCCAAAGACGCGGCGGACCGCTTCGATTTCGCCAACATCACCAACGGGCGTAGATGTGCCGTGCGCGTTGATGTAGCCAACTTTGCGGTCTTTTGGCAGCGTAGATAGGGCCAAACGCATGGCGCGTTCGCCGCCTTCGCCGGAAGGTGCAACCATGTCGTGGCCGTCTGATGTTGCTGCATAACCTGTGACTTCGGCGTAGATTTTAGCGCCGCGCGCCAATGCGTGATCCAGATCTTCAAGCACGACCATGCCGCCGCCACCTGAAATCACGAAACCATCGCGATCCGCGTCAAACGCACGGCTGGCTTGCTCTGGTGTGTCGTTGTATTTGCTGCTCATTGCGCCCATTGCGTCGAATAGGCAGGACAATGTCCAATCCAATTCTTCGCCGCCGCCTGCAAACATGATGTCTTGTTTGCCCATCATGATCTGTTCGGCAGCGTTGCCAATACAGTGCAAGGAGGTCGAGCAAGCTGAGGTGATCGAATAGTTGATCCCCTTGATCTTGTAGGCGGTGGAAAGGTTCGCGCTGACGGTGGATGACATACACTTTGGCACCGCGAACGGGCCAATCCGTTTGGTCGCGCCTGTTTTCAAAACTGTCTGATGTGCTGTCAGCATCGCAGACGTTGACGGGCCACCAGAGCCCGCAACCAGACCTGTGCGTTCATTCACAACCTCAGCCTCTGTCAGGCCCGCGTCTGCGATCGCTTGTGCCATCGCAATGTGGGCGTAGGCAGCTGCTGGTCCCATGAAACGAAGGGTCCGTTTTTCGACATGTTCTGTAATGTCCAACTTCAAGGTGCCAGCGATTTGGCTGCGGAACCCATGTTCGGCCATTTCAGGACTTGCGACGATGCCTGATGTTCCAGCCTGTAAGCTGGCCAGTACTTCATCCACATTGTTCCCGATGCTTGAGACAATGCCCAAACCTGTAACGACGACGCGGCGCATGGCGTATTCCTTATTCTTTGCAAACCAATGTTCGATCTGCGGTCATTCAAATGTTTCCAAGAACCAACGTGGGATCAAGTCTCGGACAATGCAACCTTCATGTCCTTGACGATATAGATTACTTCGCCGTCGGCCTCGACAATCCCGTTGGCCACACCCATCGTTAGGCGGCGTGTCTGGATCGCTTTGGTGAAGTCGATTTTATAGGTCAGCTTTTTGCGATCTGGGCGGACCATGCCTGTTAGTTTAACTTCGCCCACGCCCAACGCATAACCGCGCCCCTGCCAGCCGCGCCAACCAAGATTAAAACCTGTCAGCTGCCAAAGACCATCAAGGCCCAAGCAGCCGGGCATGATCGGGTTGCCGGGGAAGTGGCAATCAAAGAACCAAAGATCAGGTGTAATGTCGAATTCAGCAACAACGTGACCTTTGCCATGTTCGCCGCCATCACCGGAAATGTCGGTGATACGGTCCATCATCAGCATGGGTGGGGCTGGAAGTTGCGCGTTTCCGGGGCCAAATAATTCGCCGCGGGAGCATTTCAGCAGGTCGTCCTTGTCAAAGCTGGTGGGAAAATTGGACATGTGGTCTGCTCTCCTGATCGTAATGTTGTGTTACATACCCTCTAGCATCGCAAATTGTAGTCCTGCAAGGGTAACGAGGGGCTTTGGCCCGCTCGGCAGTGGTGTGTGATCTTTGCGATGCAGAATACGCTGTTTGTTAATGGCAATCGCAGATTGACGACAAAAGTTGCATTGAAGTGCGGTTTGTCGGCTATTTTAGGAAATGAATTGAAAATGGCGCGTTGCCGTTCTAGATGTGAGTTGAGAATAATTTGCAAAGGCACAGTTTTAATGTCGCAAGAACAGATAGGCACAGATTGGTTGGCAACTGCTGGGTTGCGTCCGACACGACAGCGCGTGACTTTGGCTGCGCTTTTGATTGGGGATGGCCAACATCGTCATGTGACCGCAGAAAGCCTGTTTGAAGCGGCTCGCGATAAGGGGAACGCTGTGTCCCTCGCCACGGTTTACAATACGCTTAGCGCCTTTTGCGAAGTTGGGCTGATGCAAGAAGTGACAGTTGATGGCTCGAAAAGCTATTTTGACACAAACACGCACGACCACCCGCATTTTTACTGGGAAGACGAGGCGAAGTTGACCGATGCGCCGTCCGAACAGTTGGTGATAGCACAATTACCTGACGCGCCCGAAGGTGCTGAAATAGCATCTGTTGATGTGGTAATTCGGTTGCGCCGCAGGTCCTAAGTGATTTGTGCTAACGACCACTTGCCCTCTGCGCCTTAGTGCAGCTAGCTAATCTGTTAAACCAAAGGACGCTCGGATGCCACACCCTCTGATCACTCAAGACCACATAGACACATTTCAGCGCGACGGTGTTGTCATGATCAAAGGGCTTTTCGCGGACCACGTGGAAACGTTGCAGGCAGGTATCGCGCGAAATATGGCCGAACCGGGACCCTACGGCGCAGAAAATCTGCAAAAGAGTGAGGCAGGGCGTTTCTTTGATGACTACTGTAACTGGAACCGGATATCTGAATTTCAACATGTCATAAAAACTTCAGCGGCGGCGGAGGTTGGTGCGGACCTGATGCAATCAAAGACCACTCAATTGTTTCACGACCATGTGCTGGTTAAAGAACCAGGGACATCCAAGCCCACACCGTGGCATACCGACGGACCATATTATTTTGTCGATGGACAGCAGACCGTTAGCTTTTGGTCGCCACTTGATACCGTCACAGATGCAAGTTTGCGGTGTGTCGCGGGATCTCACCTTTGGGAAAAGCCAGTGCTGCCAACCCGCTGGTTAAGCGAGACTAATTTTTACCCCGATGACGACACGTATATGCCAGTACCTGATCCAGATGCGGAAGGAATGAATGTTGTCGAATGGGCAATGGAGCCAGGTGATGCTGTCGCGTTCAACTTCAACATTTTGCACGGAGCACGCGGAAATAAAGCCACAACAAGACGGCGTGCGTTTTCGCTGCGCTTGGTTGGGGATGATGCCCGATATGTTGAACGTGCTGGGCCGACCTCGCCGCCATTCCCGGGTCATGACATGAAAGCAGGACAAAAACTGCGCTCTGATTGGTTCCCAACGATATTTGAACGCTAACGCGTCCCCAATCCCGTTCATTTTGCCAAATAAACTTTGGGGTTTGGGGCAAAGCCCCAAGACATCAAATTAGAACCACTGCCCCGGTTCCATCAGCCCCAAGTCAAGAAGTTGGCGCGAATGCCACTCGAAAGGGGCCGAGTTGTGCCAGTTAAACGTTTGAATGTCGAACGCACTGCCCGGATTTTGTTTGAGCGCTTTGGCCGTTCTGAACGAGCAGACGGCAGACGTTAGATTGTGATGCCAAGGGCATGCAAAGGTGTTGTATTCTTCGTCATTGAATGTGTGGTCATCGCGTAATTTCAGACCTTCTTTTGCTTTAAACAATGCAATACGATCGATCTTGCGGCGGGCAACGGGAACATGTTCTTCGTATCGCCAACGCAAGCCCCCAAAGAAATCCAGCTGCCGTTCTTTGGGGTGGTTGTGATTATCAATGTCTGGGCGGGCCAAGGCGTAATAGCCAGAGCGATCCAAGTGGGCCCGTTCCAACGATACGGCGTCAGGGTTTTTGTCCAAGTCATCGGAATAAAGATCAACGACATAGGTTAACATGGCGTCGCGGCGTTCTTCGGTGTGAAACGAAAGCATTTCTCCGATGGACCGTGTTTCGCAAAACGGATGGAAAAGGTATTCCGCGTTAAAGCAATAATACACCCAAACACCGGGGGCGGCCGCGATGATGCTGTTCACGGCCAATTCCATCGCGCCTTCACTGGCCATGTTGTAGGTGATGCGGTGGACGAATTCTTGTAGGTCAAGTGGCAGCGTAAATTCATCGGGCATGAATGCAATGATACTAACAAAACCTGATTGTTGGTGATGACGAAGCGTGGTCGCGATTTCAACGTCGTCTTCGACAAGAACAATCGCCACGGGCCCTTTGGCCAACGCGGCCTTACCGTCTTTTAGAAATGTGTTTAGATCTCTGTATTGCATTGGATGCCCGTTTTAGGTGTTGTAACTAGAATCCTCCAAATGGGCGCGCATTGCAAGCGGCACGTGGCCCTGTTAGATGACGCCCAATTGCCCAAATAACTTCGGATCATGACTATGACTAGTCCAAAGAAGCTCTTCATCAAAACCTTCGGCTGCCAGATGAATGTCTATGACAGCGAACGCATGGCCGAAAGCTTGGGTGGGCAGGGCTATGTCGAGACCAAAAGCCAAGAAGATGCAGACATGATCCTGCTGAACACCTGCCACATCCGCGAAAAAGCTGTGGAAAAAGTGTATTCTGATCTGGGGCGTCTGCGTAAATTCAAAGATGCTAAGCCAGATTTGAAGATTGCTGTGGCTGGGTGTGTTGCACAGGCTGAAGGTGGCGAGATTATGCGCCGTCAGCCTTTGGTTGATTTGGTTGTTGGTCCGCAATCTTACCACCGTCTTCCAGAAATGGAGGCGCAAATACAGTTGGGCAAACGTGCGCTCGACACTGAATTCCCTGAAGAAGATAAATTTGAAAAGCTAAAAGCACGCCCCAAAGCCCCACGCGGCCCAACTGCATTTTTGACGGTCCAAGAGGGCTGCGATAAGTTTTGCGCCTTTTGCGTTGTTCCTTATACACGTGGCGCTGAAGCCAGTCGCCCTGTTACGCGTATCCTAGATGAAGCCCGCAACCTTGTTGAACGTGGTGTACGTGAAATCACATTGCTCGGTCAGAACGTGAACGCCTATCACGGTGAGGGTCCAAACGGCACTGACTTCACGTTGGCCCAATTGATCTGGGAGTTGGACAAGGTAGACGGGTTGGAACGTATCCGCTTCACTACCAGCCATCCAAACGACATGACGGATGAGTTGATCGAAGCACACGGCAATTGTGCCAAGCTAATGCCCTACCTTCACCTTCCTGTTCAATCTGGCAGTGATCACATTCTGAAACGTATGAACCGCAGCCACACCGCCGAAAGCTATTTGCGTGTCATCGAACGTATTCGGGCAGCGCGGCCAGACATTGTATTGTCTGGCGACTTTATTGTTGGCTTCCCTGAAGAGACGGAAGCTGATTTTCAAGCAACCCTCGACTTGGTCGAAGAGGTCAAATATGGATATGCCTATTCTTTCAAATACTCGACGCGCCCCGGCACACCTGCGGCGGAGCGGGCTTTGGTCGATGCCGCCCAAGCTGATGATCGGTTGCAACGGCTTCAGGCTTTAATTACCAAACACCAACGTCAAATCCAAGACGGCATGGTGGGTCGTGAGGTAAGTGTCCTTTTTGAGAAAACAGGACGTGAAGCAAATCAAATGGTTGGTAAGTCAGAATACCTGCACGCAGTTCATGTCGCCCATGCGAATGCTAAAATTGGTGACATCGCTAAGGTTAGAATCGTTGATGCTGGGACCAACTCTTTGAAGGGCGAGATGCCGTAGAGTTAGTAGTGCTGCCCAATCTATCCGATCAAATTGACCCAAGTGGGCGGTTCTTTTGGTAAGTGCAGCAAGATTAGACACTAAATCTAGTAAAACTGTCTTCACAGCCTTAGTCTTTTTCCATAAGCTGACTGAATTATGTGTGAAAGAGTTCGGTCGCTATTTTGACCATGACGATTTTGCGGGGGAACAAGAAAAAGGAACAGGGCTGTGGGATCAAGAATTTCCAAAGCATTGCACTGCGTGCTTTCTGGCACCGCTGCTGCTGCCGTTGCATTGACAATGGTAGCGTCAACTGCTGATGCGCAAAATCGCCTATTTGGCGGCAATAGACAACAAACAAGCGAAAACTACACTCCTACCGTCTGGATTGATCCCGACGGTTGTGAACACTGGGTGATGGATGATGGTCTCGAGGGCTACATGTCTCCGCATACAAACCGTCAGGGTATTCCAGTTTGTCGCCGTGGCAATGTTTGTGGAGTTATGAACTCCGATCAGTTTTTTGCAACTAACAGCTCCAAAATTTCTGATGCCGGTCGTCAGCGTTTGGTGCAGTTCTTCCAAGAAGCTGCGGCAATCAGCTACATCATTACTGGGCACACTGATGCCCGCGCCTCTGATGAATACAACATGAAGCTTTCGCACAACCGCGCGTCTTCAGTCGCACGTGTTGCTCAGGCGTCTGGTGCCCGTATCGCGGATGTTCGTGGATATGGCGAACGTATGCCCGCCGCTTCAAATGAAACTGCACACGGCATGGCACAAAATCGCCGCGTCGAAATCATCTGTATCCGATAGGGGAAGCGCAACATGACATTTGTGAAAATAATTACCGCGCTTTCGTTGGTCGCATCGTTGGGTGCTTGCGAAGGCGGTAGTAAAACCGATAAAACTGTGGACCGCGGCTTTGACAAAAAGCACCTTAGCCAGCTTGTGGCGGGTGTATGGGTCGATCCAAACGGTTGTGACCACTGGATCATCGACGACGGCGTCGAGGGCTATTTGTCTCAACGTCTAGACCAATATGGTAAACCTGTTTGCTCAGGCGTGGCACCACCAAACACCGCCACTGGACCTTTCAAAAGTGGTTCTCGCCTTCGAGATCCATCGTCTTGAGGTCGCCAAAATTATAAATAGGGGGCCGAAGCGTTCATCGTTTCGGCCCTTTTTTGTGACCTTTTTGTAAATCTAGTCGCTGGCATATTGCACCTGACCGTCGAACAAGCCACCTTTGTACCATGACCATTACAGTTCAATCGTGAATCAGGAGCACATATTTGTCCCCCAGTGATCTAACCGTTGACCCGGCACCGTCCAAAGCACCCGCTGCCGAAGCGCGTGTGGAATTTCCAGACAATCGTGTGCTGATCGATGTCTGTGGTGAATTTGACCGCAATCTTGCTACTATTGAAACAGCCTTAGGCGTTCAAATTATTCGCCGTGGCAACGCTATAGTCGTTATGGGAGAAGATGGATCTCGCGATAGGACGCTTGAGATCCTGAACGCGTTGTATGACCGTCGCGCAGCTGGTCGCGACGTCGAAGCTGGTGATGTTGATCGCGAGTTGCGTATGGGTGGTCCTGACGCCGACACTGGCAAACGACGGATTGCCAAGGGCGACCAACTGGAGATGTCTGTTGGTTCAAAGTTCGAAATCAAAACCCGTAAAAAATTGGTCGAACCGCGCACCGACGCGCAGAAGGCCTATGTGCAATCCTTGTTCGAAAACGAATTGGCCTTTGGCATTGGCCCTGCTGGCACGGGCAAAACCTATCTTGCCGTTGCCGTTGGCGTTTCCATGTTCATCAGCGGCCATGTTGATAAAATCATTTTATCACGTCCTGCAGTTGAAGCCGGCGAACGGTTGGGCTTTCTTCCGGGGGCATTGGAAGACAAGGTCGATCCATATATGCAGCCGCTTTACGACGCCCTGAACGATTTCTTGCCTGCCAAACAACTGGCGAAATTGCGCGAAGAAAAGGTTATAGAAATAGCACCTTTGGCCTTTATGCGTGGGCGCACGCTGTCCAATGCTTATGTGGTTTTGGATGAGGCACAGAATGCGACCACCATGCAGATGAAGATGTTCCTAACCCGTTTGGGCAAAGGATCACGCATGGTGATTACGGGGGATCGCACCCAGATTGATCTGCCCCGTGGGGTGCCATCAGGTTTGGCCGATGCTGAACGTTTGCTTAATCACATTCCTAAGATCAGCTTTAACTACTTCACCTCCAAAGATGTTGTGCGCCATCCTTTGGTCGCTGCAATCATAGAAGCGTATGAGGCAGACGCGCCTCAAAATCAGCGCAGTTGATTTGAGAGGGCAGAGCCATCGCCGATATTGATATAGTTGTCGAAGATGACCGTTGGGTTGCCTTTGATTTGGAAACCATTGCAGAAACCGCCGTAAATGCTGTGCTAACCCGTCTTGGTATCGACGGCGAAGACGTTGAAGTGGCTGTCCTTGCCTGCAACGACACGCGTATTGCTGAGTTGAACGCCGATTTTCGCGAAAAACCCACCGCGACGAATGTCCTGAGTTGGCCTGCTGCTGAACTTGGTTCACAGATCGATGGTGGGCCGCCTGATACTCCAATCCCTGATTATACAGGTGCAATGGAACTGGGTGATATCGCAATCAGCTATGACACTTGTGTGGCTGAAGCGACCGCTGCAGGTAAACCCGCACAAGATCATGTGATGCACTTGATGATCCACGGCACCCTACATTTGTTGGGCTATGACCACATACGTGACGAAGATGCCACGCTAATGGAAACTTTAGAGGTGGAAATACTTGAAAACATGGGGCTAGATGACCCATATTACAGTCCAAGGGCAGATTGACTGCCAAGACCGAATGGCAGTATTCTCTGCTGATACAGAACGGAAGCCAATGGGCGACACTGAAGACGGATCGTCTGGCGCAGCGCGACGCGCGCAGTCAGACAATGTAACGAATACCTCGGCTCATATTACGGCCAATACTGTAACTGACACAGACCTCTCTGAAAATCAGAAGACAACTGCACGTTCAGGCAGCTTTCTGTCCCGCGTTATAAGTGCATTAAGCCCTGCCGACATGAATGTCGCCGCAGAGGCGGCACCGCAAACTATCGGATCAAAGTTCAGTCATGGTATGATGAACCTACGCCGTATGCGGGTTGAAGACGTGGCGGTACCCAAAGCCGATATTACGGCTGTTTCCAAAATGATTACGCTTAAGAAATTGGTCGCCAAATTCAAGGAAAGTGGTTTAACCCGACTGCCAGTCTATGACGGCACCCTTGATACACCGATTGGGTTTGCCCATCTCAAAGACCTTGCTTTGACACACGGTTTTAATGGCGGTGGCGGCACCTTTGATCTGGAACAGATGTTGCGTCCATTGTTGTTTGTTCCCCCGTCGATGACGATCGGTGTCCTGCTGACAAAGATGCAGGCCGAACGCCGCCACATGGCTTTGGTCATTGATGAATATGGCGGTGTAGATGGTTTGGTCACAATTGAGGATCTGATTGAACAGGTTGTTGGTGAGATTGAAGATGAACACGATGTCGACGAGGATCAGTTTTGGAGCATCGAAAAAACGGGTACTTATCTGGCACTTGCCAAAACCCCGCTTGAGGATTTTGAGGCTGAAGTTGACCTGTCATTAACCAAACATGAAGACGTAGATGGCGAAGATATCGAGACACTTGGCGGTTTGGTCTTTATGTTGGCGGGCCGTGTTCCTGCGCGCGGCGAGGTGGTGATCCATCCCGATGGACCCGAGTTCGAGGTGATCGACGCTGATCCCCGCCGCATCAAACGTCTTCGAGTGTCCATGCCTGAAACCACAGGATGATCCTTTGGTTTAAGGCCCTACCGCTTTGGGCACAAAGCATTTTGGCAATTCTGATCGGTATGATGGGCGCTTTGGCCCAAGCGCCCTTTGGTCTTGTGCCATTGATCTTAGTGATGATGGCATTGGGCTTTTTCACCCTGTCGACGACAAGTGGCGTCCGCAATGCTGCACATTTCGGATTTTTGATCGGCTTTGGCTATTTCTTAGTCACACTTCACTGGATCACATCCCCGTTTCAGGTGGATGCCGAACAACATGCATGGATGGCCCCATTTGCATTGATATTCATGGCAAGTGGTATGGCGTTGTTCTGGTCGTTGGCGTTTGGCGCAGCGCGGTTCCTTGGCCCTGTAGGGACGCTCGTGGTGACTTGGCCCCTGGTGGAATTGCTGCGGGCTTATGTCTTTACTGGATTTCCGTGGGCGACGCCGCCGCAGGCTTTGGTTGATGTGTTTGCAGGGCAGGGGCTGGCGTGGGTAGGCCCGCATGGAATGATGTTTGGCATGAGCCTAATGGCTTGGCTGGTTTTCAATTCGATTGGCTACGCTAAAGTTGGCCAACTTTGTGTTGGAGTGGCTTTGCTAATGCCAACGCTGTTACCGCCTCTGCGCTATGCGGCTGAACTCACGGAACACACGATCCGCATTGTCCAACCAAATGCTGCACAAAAAGACAAATGGAACCCTGAAAAGTCACGTATTTTCGTTGACCGATTGCTTCAATCAACACGTGCAGGTGAAACCCCTGATCTCGTTCTTTGGCCAGAGACCGCAGTTCCCTATCTTGCCCACAATGCACCTGGCTTATTGGCAGCGGCGGGTCAAGCGGGGCGCGGAGCCCCAGTTGCATTAGGAATTTTGCGCGCCGAAGAAACCACCCTTTTCAACAGTATGATCGTTCTAAATCAAACGGGGCAGATTACCCAAACTTATGACAAACATCATCTTGTTCCTTTTGGGGAATACATTCCGTTGAGGCCAGTTTTGTCAGCTCTTGGACTGCGGGCAATGGCGGACATGTTTGGCGACGGATTTGCACGGGGCAAAGGGGCCCAAATTGTGGACTTCGGTCCATTGGGCAAAGCATTGCCTCTGATTTGTTACGAGGCTGTTTTCGCCCATGATGTCGGCGCAACGCCACAACGACCGGATTTCCTGATGCAACTAACCAACGATGCATGGTTCGGCAATTTCGCGGGTCCCAAACAACATCAGGCTCAAGCACAGATGCGGGCGATTGAACAAGGCCTACCAATGGCACGCGCAGCAAATACTGGTATCAGCGCGATGATCGATCCTTATGGGCGCATAACTCATAGTCTTGGGTTAAATGAAGCGGGGTTTGTAGATGCAAAGCTGCCAACGCCGTTACCGCCTACGCTATATAGTCGAATTGGTGATGCGCCGTTTGCAATTTTTCTGTTGTTAGTTGCAATGACGACTCTTGTCTTGAAAATGACACGCTGGGACACTAACTGATGTTTACCGCTCTCTTGCGGTTCGAAATTGAGCTAGCATGCGCTGCAACGGCTTCCTGACGTGGCGCACAATCAACAATTGGAGCA
>TARA_B110000908_G_scaffold135477_1_pt1 | contig 19049 bp, 18 predicted proteins | sample TARA_B110000908 | Tara Oceans TARA_B110000908 (sample SAMEA4398067) | marine metagenome | biome: Polar Biome; feature: [DCM] deep chlorophyll maximum layer (ENVO:01000326); material: water (ENVO:00002006), including particulate matter (ENVO:01000060) such as... | depth 36 m
TGAGCTACGCCGGAATGGTATGGGCGATATAGCAAGGGTATTTTGCCCCGTCCAGTGGGTTTTGATGATTTGTGTGAAAAAAAATCAACACTTGATCACAGTCTTAAAAATAGCGCGTCTTCTGACACCGACCCAATTGCGAAAACTTCAGTTTGTCCTACTAAATCAATAAGATGGGCAAGGACGTTGCGGGTTGCGGCCCCTAGTAACGCTGGTGGGGTTTCTGTGTAGATTGCTTTGGCCAATTGTAAGGCTGTTGCTGGTGCCTCTTCTAAGAGGTCCAAAATGGCGGCTTCGCGACTCAGGCGGTGGTCAATCAACCAGTCCAATCGTTCGGTTGGGGTGTCAATTGCGCCACCGTGACCGGGGTAGAAAATCCGCCATTCGCAATCCTCAAGTTTGGCACAGGACTCCATGAAGTCAGTAAGATCGCCATCAGGGGGGGACACCAACGAGCTGGCCCAACCCATCACGTGATCTGCGGTGAAACACAGATCATTCCATGCTAGGCAGATGTGGTTTCCGATATGGCCGGGTGTGTGAATGACCTCGAGCTGCCAATCGCTGCCGTTGATAACGTCACCATCTTCGACCACATTATCGGGCTGGAAATTGGTATCAATCCCTTCGCCGCCGCCCACCATGCCGGAGGCTGCCAAAGCGATCATTGCTTCGCTTCTCCCAGCAGTGGCGTCGCCGAAGGCAAGGATAGGTGCACCTGTTGCCTCGGACAAAGGACGGGCAAGGGGGGAGTGATCTAAATGCGTATGGGTCACGATAATATGCGTGATTTTCTGTTCGGTGCCCACCGCATCCAAGATTGCTTGAAGATGTACGGCGCTTTCGGGACCAGGATCAATCACGGCCAAGTCATGTGTCCCAACAAGATATGTATTGGTCCCGCGGTAGGTCATCGGCGACGGGTTCGGGGCCACTATGCGGCGTACGCCAACTTCCAAAACCTCGGCAATGCCGACGGGGGGATTAAAATCATCTGGTGGGGTCATCGGATGGGTCTTTCGCTTGGGCGTTTAGGTCACTAGAGTTTAGCCATGTTCTTTGCTTGGCTCAAACACTATCTCCCACGCAGTCTTTATGGACGTGCTGCATTGATTATGTTGATACCGGTTGTGGTATTGCAGTTGGTGGTCATGGTTGTCTTTACGCAACGGCATTTTGAAGACGTGACCCTGCAAATGTCTGACACCGTTGTGCGGGAGTTGGAGCTTGTTCTGTCAGATGTCCCCTTGGAAACACGCCAGATACTGAAAATCACGGTTTTGGATATCGGGAGGTATGCCCTTGATGCTCCAAGCATTCGTCCTTGGTATGATTTTTCCGGGATTGTTATTACTCGGCGCCTCACAGAACTGTTGCCCCAAATCAAAGTTGTTGATCTTTCCGCTGACAAGGTCGTGCGCCTTGTCGCAGAGACGAATGGACAAGCCAAGGAAATCAGCTTTGACCGCCGTCGTATTTCAGCGGCAAACCCGCATCAGTTGTTTGTAAATATGGCCTTCTTTGGATTGGTATTCACGTTTATTGCGATGATTTATTTGCGCAATCAATTGCGCCCGATCAAACGGCTTGCTGTGGCGGCGGAAGGGTTTGGGCGTGGTCGTCATATTGCGTTTTCGCCTGCAGGTGCAACTGAGGTACGCGCGGCTGGCACGGCTTTTGTCGACATGCGCAACCGGATTGAACGCCAGATCGAAACACGGACGCTGATGTTGTCGGGGGTCAGCCATGATTTGCGCACGCCACTGACCCGAATGCGACTAGCATTGGCGATGTTGGACGATGCGGAACGCGAACCGCTGGAACATGATGTGGATGAGATGCAGGGGATGATCGATGCGTTCCTTGATTTCACCAAAGGCGGGCAGGGCGCGGAGCCAGAACCTGTCGACATACCAGCGTGGATTAAACTGGTGATCGCAGACGCGGAGCGTGCAGGTCGTGATGTGGTTTTGGTTCACTGTGAGGGCGAAGGAGCTGTAATGCTGCGTCTTAGCGGAATGCGCCGTGCGTTGGATAATTTGATTGGGAATGCTGTGCGCTACGGGACTAAGGCCGAGGTTTCGATGGATTTGACTGAAAAATCGCTACGCCTGCGGGTTGAAGATGACGGCCCTGGTATCCCGGAAAACAGACGTGCTGAGGCGCAGAGACCGTTTACCCGATTGGACCCTTCACGCAATCAAGACAAAGGAAGTAGTGTTGGATTGGGGCTGGCAATTGCCACCGATATTGCACGGGCGCATGGTGGTGTTTTACGCCTTGGAGAAAGCGAGCGTTTGGGTGGATTGCGTGCGGACATCGTGATCGCCCGCTAGGTGCCGCAGCGGCACGATTGCCCTGTCTCAACCGCGTGTTTAGGTTTCCTTGAAATCTCAGGAGACGGCGATGACCCCCTACGACATGATCAAAGCACAGCTTGGCACAATTGTTCCCTTTCAGAACTATGTTGGGGTTGAACTGTTGGAGCTGGCCGATGGCACTGCCTCTGCGCAGCTTGAACAGCGCGATGAAACCACCAACCATATCAAGACCCAGCATGCTGGTGCTATGTTTACTTTGGGCGAAGCCGCGTCTGGCGCCGCTATGGCCGCTGCAATGGCATCGGTCATTTTATCCGTGCGTCCTGTCGCGGCAGGGGCCACAATTGCTTATACTAAAATTGCAAAAGGCATGTTGACGGCCCACGCTAAAACATCCGACCCAAGCAGCGATTTGTTGGCGAAGCTGGAAGCCGATGGAAAAGTCGCCTTCGAGGTTTTGGTAGATATTCAGGACAGCGACAAAGATACAGTCGCTGAAATGACGATCAAGTGGCATGTCAGCCGCAAGCAATCATAGGCAGCGATTTTGGCGGTAAATTGGTAGGCTCGGTAGGGCTGGTTAACGGCAGTTTTAGTCAATATTTTCATTGAAAAAAATAGCCGAATTTCAGACACTCCGAAAAAGCTTGGACGCCTTCCAGTCTCCTTAGGGTTGCGCCCAAAATACCTCACGGCTCATCATAGGTTGGGGCGGTCTGTCGATCAAGTCGTCACAGGCGGCGGCAAACAAGGCCTCCTGTCAGGTATAGCAGAACGTACAAAGCCAGATAGGCATCGGTCCCTAATGGGTGCGCGGCGATTAAGTCACCAATTTTTTCGCGCGTCCAAGGCCGTTTCTCTTCGCCATTCCCTTTGCGGGTCTTGGCACCGCATCTAGCGGGTTTGACTTTAAGAGGCTACGTGCAACGGCAAAGCGGAATACCACGCCCATAGAGCAACTAAAGCTGCGTTCTCGGCGTCCAATGTAACTTGCGGAAAGAGATCAAAGTGGAGATTTTCTTTTAATTAATGCGGATGTGTGGCTATCACAGGATATGCATGAGCCATCAAGTCGTTATTGATGGCGGATTGACCAATTCGATAATCCCAAATTTCGATCACTATCCCTAAGGCTGTATGAGGAGCTTGAACACATTGGGGCGCCCAAAGTAAAATTTGGCACCAAGTTGTTTCTATTTCAAATAAACAAATGGACGCTAGGGTGTTGATTTTTGTTTACTTAAATAGCGGCATGGTAGGCCCGGTAGGACTCGAACCTACGACCAAAGCGTTATGAGCGCTCTGCTCTAACCAACTGAGCTACAGGCCCGCCATATGTGCTGGGTAAGGATGACGCGCACCAAGGTCAAGCCTTCCCGTTGCACAAATGCCTGCAATGTCGTAACTCGCGCCCATAGTCTTTTCTTATGTTGGAGCCAGCCCCATGAGCACACCGAAAAATCCGATCACTTACGCAGATGCAGGTGTCGATATTGATGCGGGGAATGAACTGGTTGATCGTATCAAACCAGCAGCCAAACGCACGACACGCCCGGGTGTGATGTCAGGCCTTGGCGGGTTTGGCGCGATGTTTGACCTTAAAGGGGCAGGGTACAAGGACCCGATCCTTGTAGCGGCAACAGACGGTGTTGGCACGAAGCTGCGTATCGCGATTGATACTGGAAACGTCGATGGCGTGGGTATTGATCTGGTTGCGATGTGCGTCAATGATCTCGTGTGCCAAGGGGCTGAACCTTTGTTTTTCCTTGATTATTTTGCAACTGGCAAGTTGGAACTGGATCAAGCGACCCGCATTATCGAGGGGATCGCGAAGGGGTGTGAGCTGTCTGGTTGTGCTTTGATCGGTGGCGAAACAGCAGAGATGCCGGGGATGTATCCCAAGGGTGATTTTGATCTGGCTGGTTTTTCGGTTGGCGCAATGGAACGAGGCGCGGAATTGCCTAAGGACGTGAAGGTTGGCGATGTGTTGCTGGGCCTTACGTCATCCGGTGTTCACTCCAACGGCTACAGTCTCGTGCGCAAACTGGTTGAGCATTCTGGCCTTGCATGGGGCGATAACTGCCCGTGGGCCGCTGGCACGCTGGGCGAGGCCTTGCTGGCCCCCACAACGCTTTATGTCAAAGGGGCTGTTGCTGCGATGCAAGATGTGAATGCGCTGGCCCATATCACGGGTGGCGGACTTACAGAAAACCTGCCGCGTGTGCTGTCGGATGGCATGGGCGCAGATATCGATTTGGGTGCATGGGACTTGCCTGACGTATTCAAATGGTTGGCGGCCCAAGGCGATATGGCCGAGGCTGAGTTGCTCAAAACCTTCAACTGCGGCATCGGCATGATCGCTGTTATACCAGCAGAAAATGTTGAAAAGGCACGGGGCTCATTTAAGGATGCGGGCCACGGTGTCGTCGAGATGGGCCATATTACAAAGGGTGATGGCGTCACCTACCGTGGATCGCTTCTGTGATAAATCGGGTTGCGATATTTGTCTCGGGTGGCGGGTCAAATATGAAGGCACTGGTGGCGGACATGCAGGGGAATCACCCCGCGCGCGTTTGTGTTGTTGTGTCCAACAATGAAGATGCAGGCGGGATCGCTTGGGCCCGCGCACAGGGCATCGCGACCGAGGTGGTGGATCACCGGCCTTATGGCGATGATCGCGCCAGCTTTGAGGCTGAATTGACGACAGCCCTTAATCGACACGGACCTGATATGATCTGTTTGGCTGGCTTTATGCGGGTCCTGACAGCTGGGTTTGTGACGCCTTGGCACGGCAAGATGATCAACATACATCCGTCGCTTTTGCCCAAATACAAAGGGCTTCACACACACGCTCGTGCCCTCAATGCAGGTGATAAAATACACGGTTGTACGGTGCATGAAGTGACTGCGCTTTTGGATGATGGTCCCATCTTAGGCCAGTCCAAAATCGATGTGGTGCGGGGGGATACCCCCGACACTTTGGCCACCCGTATCCTAGTTCAAGAACACAAATTATACCCTGCTGTACTACGTCGGTATTGCGTCGGTATTACGTCGGTATTGCATCTGTAGAATCGTCATGCTGGTATTCATTTCAGCGATGGTGTAATCAGTCGCTGAATATCACCCTACTGGACGATTGATAGCGTATGATCACGATTACCACGACCGAGGCTTTGGCCGAATATTGCACCGAAGCCCGTCAGCATGACTACGTCACAATTGACACCGAATTTCTGCGTGAACGCACCTATTATTCCAAGCTTTGTTTAATCCAACTGGCGATGCCCGGCACCGATGACAGCAATGCTGTTTTGGTTGATCCATTGTCCGAAGGCCTGTCGCTTGAGCCGCTGTACGATCTGTTTCGTGACACGTCTATTGTCAAAGTGTTTCACGCCGCCCGTCAGGATCTTGAGATTTTCTTTGTCGACGCGCAGGTGTTTCCTGAACCGTTGTTTGACACCCAAGTGGCCGCGATGGTCTGTGGCTTTGGCGAACAGGTTGGCTATGAAACTTTGGTCAAGAAAATTGCCCGCCAGCAGGTCGACAAGACATCCCGCTTTACCGATTGGTCGCGCCGTCCTTTGACGGATGCGCAAAAGACCTATGCGATTGCCGATGTGACCCACCTGCGTCAGGTTTATGAATTCCTCGCTAAGAAATTGGCAGAGAACAATCGCAGCCATTGGGTTGAAGAGGAGTTGGGAGTACTTACCAATCCTGGAACCTACATTATTGAACCAAAAAATGCGTGGAAACGGGTTAAAACCCGCACCAGCTCGGTTAAGTTTTTGGCCGTTATACAGGCGTTGGCCGCGTTCCGTGAAGAATATGCCCAGACCCGTGACGTACCGCGCAACCGTGTGTTTAAAGATGACGCAATGGTTGAACTGGCCAGCAACAAGCCGAAGTCGATCGAAGATTTGAACCGCTCGCGCTTGCTGTTACGTGAAGCGCGGCGCGGCGATATTGCGGACGGTATCTTGAAGGCAGTGGCCGACGGTATTGCCTTGCCTGCTGAAAAAGCCCCCAAGCCACCCGAGGGCCGTGAAAAGTTGCAGGTTAATCCAGCGATTGCCGATTTGTTGCGTGTGCTGTTGAAGGCAAAAACCGAAAGCGCGGGTGTTGCTGCCAAGTTGATCGCACCAGCGTCTGATCTGGATGCATTGGCGGCGGGTATGCGTGATGTTGCTGCCCTGTCTGGTTGGCGCGCCGAAGTCTTTGGGGATGATGCCTTGCGCCTTTGCGAAGGTAAAATCGCACTGGCTGCTGTAGGATCAGACGTAAAAGTTGTGCCGCTAGACTAAGCTGGCCATCTTAGCCCTATAAATCACAATAACCGTTTTAGCGGCGGCGCGACGTTTGCACGTTGCGCGCGGCTTGCACGCGGATGGTGCGTACACCCTGCAATTGTTGATCTGTCAAAGCACGTGCGGCTACAACAGTGCGTGTATGTGTGCTGCCTACATTTTGTGGAGAGGCAGGGCGGATACCCTCAAACCTATAGGTCAGAACACCATCAACAGGTGTGTTGTTTTTTGTGGTTGGTGTCAGTTGAACGGCGTAGACGCCTTGAGCCGCTGTAAGCCCCGTTGCACGGATCACAGCACCACCCGGTACTTTTTCAATAACTAGGTTGGTCACCTGATCAATAGGTTGCCCTTGATAGATCGCGTCAAGTGCACGCTTTTTACCAAATATACCAGTCTTTGGTTTGCCACTGGGTAAAAGCGGATTGGTGCTGGCTGTTTGTTCAACAGGGGCTTGCGAAGTGCGACCTTTGCCAAACCAATTGGATGGGTTGACGGCGCTGTCGCGGAGTGTGCCACATGCAGTAACTGCGAGGACTGAAATCAGAACAGAGGTTGTGAGAATACGCATAAGGCTGCCCGCAATGTTGTTTTCTTGATTGGTAGCCTATCACGACTGTCTTGAAAAGGGCGGGGCCGGAAAACGTAGGCTTGAAAAGGGTGTGGACCTTTTGCGAGGGGGGGCTTACCTGTGAGCAAGAAGCAAACCGAGGGTATGATGGCCAGTCCTGACTTTGAAGAGATCGTCGAAGACTTTGAATTCCTCGATGATTGGGAAGATCGTTATCGCTTTGTTATTGATATGGGGAAAGCGATGGACCCATTGCCTGATGCGTTGAAGGCACCTGCGACCAAAGTCGACGGATGTGCCAGCCAAGTGTGGCTGCACCCTAAGGTCACAGATGGGATTTTTACCTTTGACGGCGAAAGTGACGCGATGATTGTGCGTGGGCTGGTTTCTGTTTTACGTAAGCTTTACAACGGATTAAGCTTGGAATCTGTATTGGCTGTTGATGCCCATGCTGAAATGGCGCGCCTTGGTTTGAACGATCATTTGTCAGCCCAGCGTTCCAATGGTGTGCGTGCGATGATTGAGCGTATTCGCCTTGTCGCGGCTGCGGGTTAAAGCGCTTTTAACGCCACTTCCAGATCGCCGTAGCCAGTTTGACGTCGTTCAAACGCAAGGCCAAGGGTTTTAGCTGCTTCTTTTGCTTTTTCAGTTAAGGCGGGATCGTTGGTTTGTGCCTGATACACCAATTTTGTGTAGTTGCCAAAATACATGTCGCGTAATTCTGGATGGCGGTCGAGGCCCATAGGTTTAATCACAAACGCCTCGAACTGGCGCACAAGGAAGTCGGTAAGGTAGAAGGCGGTGAATTCACTTTCACTTTGTAACGCAAACTGTTCATTTCCCTCGAAAAAACTGTAGCAGTGTGGGCCTGCTACCATTTGAACACCCATGTCATCACAGGCCGCTTGTAACAATCCACCCGTCCCACAATCCGCATAGACTATGAATATCTCGTTGTAATCATCGCGGTGCTTGGCAACCGATTCTTTGACGGCTTCGGTTATTTTTTCGGGGTAAAGGTGCAGGTTGGCAGGTAGGCAGGTTAGATCCATATGATCCCAGCCATTTGCTTTTTTCAGGTCCAGAATTTCACGCGCGAGCGCACCGCAAGCGATCAATAATATTTGACCCGTTGCCAGATCATCCAGCCCGTTTTCTGTCAGTTCGGTGTCATTTATCGGGGTCATGGGGCCACCTTACGAAAAAATCCAACTATAAAAAAGGCCTGCTCCGATCTACATCGCAACAGGCCCAATCAAAAATATTCTTTCAGACCTATGCCTGAGCAGCCATCTTGTTGTGTTTGCGGTCCATAAACTCTTTGGCCGTTTCAACTGCGACAGCAGCATCACGGCAATACGCGTCTGCGCCAATGGCTTTGCCGAACTCTTCGTTCAACGGTGCACCGCCAACCAAAACCACGTAATCGTCGCGGATACCTTTTTCGATCATCGTGTCGATCACAACTTTCATATAGGGCATCGTGGTTGTCAGAAGGGCAGACATACCAAGAATGTCAGGGCCTTCTTCTTCCATAGCGGCAAGGTAGCCTTCAACTGCGTTGTTGATGCCTAGGTCGACAACTTCAAAACCAGCGCCTTCCATCATCATACCAACAAGGTTTTTGCCGATATCGTGGATGTCGCCTTTAACCGTGCCAATGACCATTTTACCAACACGTGGGGCACCCGTTTCGGCCAACAATGGTTTCAGGATGAACATGCCACCCTTCATTGCGTTTGCGGCCAACAGAACCTCTGGCACAAACAAGATGCCGTCACGGAAATCTGCGCCAACAATGGTCATGCCGCCAACTAGGGCTTTGGTCAGGACATCGTAAGGGGTCCAATCGCGTGCCAGCAGGATGTTAACACCTTCTTCGATCTCTTCTTTGAGGCCGTCGTAAAGGTCGTCAAACATCTGTGAAACCAGTTCTTCGTCGTCCAGTTCTGACAGGATAATATCGGCTTCGTCTGACATTTTGTGTCCTTTGCATTGGGGTGCGGATGTACCCTACGTTACTTTCCGTTTTGTCAGAATGTCGCAGCGTGACTTTTCGATTTGCGACATTGATGATGCTGTGCGCGACTTCACGTAAGTATTCTTGCAAGTTTCTTTCAGGTCATGCCCTAAATCTAAACAAGATTCTGGCATATGTTCACTTTATGTTCTATCATTATTCTCATGATGATTAACAAAGCTATTGGACGTGGCGCATTGTCCAACGAAACGGGGCGGTTTGAGTCGCTGGTGCACGAAGCACAAAGTGACGGCTGGGACATTCCTGAAGAACAGGTGATCCTGCGCACCAGTGTTCAAGTTGAACGGCCGCGCAGCGTGATCAATTACATCAAGTCACCGGATTTGCCGTTTGATCGATCAATTAACCCTTATCGCGGCTGTGAACATGGCTGTGTTTACTGCTTTGCCCGCCCATCCCATGCCTATCTGGGAATGTCACCGGGATTGGATTTCGAGACGAAGCTGATCGCCCGACCTGAAGCACCAGAGGTTTTGCGCCGTGAGTTGGCGGCGAAAAATTATCGGATCGCGCCAATCGCCATTGGAACCAATACCGATCCCTATCAACCGATAGAGCGCGAATATGGTGTGACCCGTGCCATATTGAAGGTGCTGTCGGCTTGTAATCATCCCGTTGCAATTGTGACTAAGGGGACATTGATTGAACGCGATATTGATATCTTGGGTAATATGGCGCGGCGGGGTTTGGTGCGGGTTGGGGTTTCGGTCACAACGCTGGACGCCAAAATTAGCCGATTGATGGAGCCACGTGTGCCAGCCCCCAAGCGTCGTTTGGAAACGATACGGCGTTTGTCGCAAGCGGGCATTCCGGTCAGGGTGATGGCATCACCGATGGTGCCTGCGCTGACTGATCCTGAATTGGAAAGCATTTTAGCTGCGGGCAAAGCCGCAGGTGCAGATCATGCCAGTTGGATTATGCTACGACTGCCACGTGAGGTGTCACCACTGGTTCAAGAATGGTTGGCGCAACATTTCCCTGACCGCGCTGAGCGTATTCTTTCACGGCTGCGCGAAATGCATGGTGGTGCGCTTTATGATGCGGCATGGGGGAAACGGATGCGGGGCAGTGGGCCTTACGCTGAAATGGTTGAGCAGCGGTTTCGGCTGGCGGTCAAACGCAATAGCTTAAACGTAATAGCTGGTGCTTTACGAACAGATTTGTTCCGCCCGCCCATATTAAAGGGCGCGCAGATGTCATTATTTTAACGCGTGGTTGGTGTTTAGCTATCTTTTAGGCGGCTGCGGCGTGTACGACGCGGACCTGGTTCGTTATCGCCTGTGCCGTCTGTCGCAGAAGTAAAATCGCCAAGCTTAGCGGTAATTTCTTCAAGGCTAGGGCTTTCAGTCATAACCCGTGTGTCAAGTGCTTCGCGCATCGCACGCAAGTGCTCTGGCATTGTGCCACAGCAGCCACCGATGATTTTGGCACCACATGCGCGGGCCATAACAGCGTAATCCGCCATCAGTTCTGGCGTGCCGTCATAGTGGATGTGACCCTCAACATATTTTGGAATGCCAGCGTTGCCTTTAGCGACAATTGGCACAGCGCTGCCTTGCGCGGCAAACCCAAGGATAGTGCGCAAAAGGTCGGATGATCCTGTGCCACAGTTGGCACCAAACGCTAGGGGCGTGTTGGTGATGTCGTCTACCATTTTCACCATGTCTGCGCTGGTCAGGCCCATCATCGTGCGGCCTGCGGTGTCAAAGCTCATGGTGCCAACCCAGTCGATGCCTGCCAATGCAAAACCTTCGGCGGCGGCGCGGTATTCTTCTGGGGCAGATATTGTTTCGACCCATGCGATGTCTGCGCCACCAGCTTTTAGTCCGTCCGCGGTTTCGTGAAACATCTCGACAGCAAGCGCGTGGGTAAGTTCGCCAACGGGTTCCATGATTTCGCCAGTTGGTCCAACAGATCCAGCAACGATGACCTTGCGACCAGCTTGATCTGCAATATCACGTGCGATTTCAGCGGACACGCGGCTCAGTTCATGCGCACGTTTTTCGGCACCGTGTAGTTTCAAACGCGAGGCATTCGCCCCAAATGAATTGGTCAGGAAAATATCGCTGCCTGCATCCACTGCACCACGGTAAAGCGTGCGGATTTTTTCAGGTTCGTCGGTGTTCCACATCTCGGGCGCGTCGCCTGACATCAACCCCATATTGAACAGGTTGGTCCCAGTGGCACCATCGGCCAGCAAAGCACCTTTTTCCTCAAGCAGTTGGATCAGAATATTTGTCATTTTGCGTGCCTCAAATCTATGTTTGATTTGCTGTGTCACGATGCCTGCTTTGAGACCAGTTCATAATATTCATCAAAATTATGAATTTTGCGGGGGTTTGTTTTGTGGATTGGACCCGGATGGTGCACTTCGCGTGTGATGTCGGCCAACCCAATGACTAGGGCTAAGGGGGTAGGGGCCGCAGCATACCGAGGTTCCCAGTTTGGCGCGAAGTTCGATTTGAATTGACGCAATCCCGTTCCACCTGCTTTTACAACGGCTTGGCGGGCAGCCCATCTGAAGAAATGGCTGTGTGGATCAGGGCATGCAGGTGTCGATGCAAGGCTGAGACGTGGAACGCCAGCATTTTGCGCGGCTTTGATTGCTTCGTGAACAAGGGCGTGCATTGTACCGTCGGGCACTTCATTGGTGTGGCGAATCACATCAAGGCACCATTCGTTAGTGCCAACCTGAAACGTCACAAATGCACAAATTCGCCCATGGTGTTCAGCCCGTGCAATAAAATGGTTCGAAAGATAGCCAACTTCAAAACGGCCCATTGTGCCGCCGCGTGCTGCACCATGTGCCTTCTGCCATTCACCGTCGATCCGTTCCATGTCTAACCACGGATAAGCGGTATCGGTTTTGATAATCACGCCAGATTTTTGCGCAGTCCGCAATTTACGCCGCAAGGTTCGCAACGCTGGCTGGCCAAGGGTGAACGTTTGGGGCGAGATGATTGCGTCGTCCGACATATGGATCATCGACCAGTTGTTTTCGCGCAATGTGACTGCGTTTTTGCCACTACATTTATAGACAAAGGGATGTTTGCCCAAAAGTGCCGCCTCTGCGTTTAGTGCATTGATCGTTGTAGCCATATCACCTGAAAGTGGATTGCAAAGGGTCGTAAGAGTTTGCGAAGTTGGCCAAATTGCGCAGCTGCCGTTTGCGGTGGGAAGCAAGCGCCCACCGTTTTGGGCGATAACCTGTACTTCGGCCTGACCAGTGCTGTTGAGCGGCGCGTTTTCTAGGGCATTATGGGGGCAACTGTTTCTAAAGGGTCGCAACAACGCAAGGAACGCCGCTAATGCAGGAACTGCGTAATAGACGATGCGAAAGGCGACGATGCTGCCAAGGACTTCACCTGCGGGAAATTGTGAGAGTAGCCCAAGCATCATCAGCTCAAACGGTCCAACCCCGCCTGGGGTATTGGACATTAGGGCTGTGCCGAGTGCCAATAAAAACAGTGGTAAAAACACAGTAAAGGAAATGTCGGTCCCACTGGGCAATAAGACAAACATCGCACCCGCCACTGCTGTTGTGTCGATCACGGTCCAAAATAAGATTGCCGCGCTGCTTTTGAAGTTGGGAAAATGGAATTGGTGGCGTTTTAGATGAATAGTTGGCCACCGGAACACCGCGATCAGGGCAATTGGTGTTGCACACAGGGTCAAAACTGATGGGATAAATGTCCAATGTGGTGCTGGGAAGACAAGGCAAGTTATTGCGGTGACAAACGCCCAGCAAAGCATAAACGATACCGACACAAAGGCAGAGAGTTTGAGGGATGTTGTAAGTGAGACATCAGGCAACATGCGCCAACGTGCCAGTGCACCTGTGAACACGCCAAAACCAAGCGTTTGCGCCAAAGTAATCGAAATGGTTCCCGCAGCGCGGGCTTGGTGTTGCGGGACGCGTGTTGCGAAGTGTTGATGTGCGACGCCGTCGTAACGTCCAACCGTCCATAGGCTAATGGCTGTGAGGGCAAAAGCCGCAGTCCATGCCGCCCAATGAATGTCAGCCAACTGGGAAGGAAAGCTGGCAAACAGGTTTTGGGTTAGGTGCGGGGTCAGCCAATAGACGCAAATCGTAAAGACACCCAAGGGTAGGCCCGCACGCAAAGTGATCTGACCCAAATATCTAGCTTTGACCTTATATGTCATTATATTCCACCCGAACTTACCCCAAGACCAAGATAAATTCCAAAGCTGACGAATGAATTAATGAAACATGTGATGTCGAGGACGGAATTGAAAAAACATGGATGTTTTAGATCGAAATTTACATAAAGTTAGTGCGATAATTCATTGTATTGATTGGGTTTTAAGTTTAAAGCCAACGTGGCTTCACGGCCTTGAATCCGCAAGTCTTTCTTTGAAACGTACGAACCTTTATTGGTGGGCTTTGGCTTTGAAAGCGCGGTTGCTTGCGACACGCATCACCTTGCCTTATGAGGGCCCTATCAGAGAGGGACTCGGACCCTTTTCCATATGCGAAAGGACGCCCATGGCCCGGCGCAATAAAATCTACGAAGGTAAAGCAAAAATCTTGTACGAAGGCCCAGAGCCCGGCACGATTGTCCAGTATTTCAAGGACGATGCGACAGCCTTTAACGCCCAGAAAAAAGACGTGATTGACGGCAAAGGTGTGTTGAACAACCTATTGTCCGAATACTTCATGAAGGGTTTGACCCAAATCGGCGTTCCAAACCACTTTTTGAAACGCCTGAACATGCGTGAACAGTTGTGTAAGTCCTGCGAAATCGTACCGTTGGAAATTATTGTGCGCAATTACGCTGCTGGCAGCATTTCCACTCGTTTGGGCATCGAAGAAGGCACACAATTGCCCCGTCCAATCGTCGAATACTGCTATAAAGACGACAGCCTTGGTGATCCTTTGGTATCAGAGGAACACATCGCGGCCTTTGGTTGGGCCAGTCAGCAAGACATGGAAGACATTCTTAGCCTCGCGCTTCGTGTGAATGATTTCATGTCCGGTGTCATGTATTCGGTTGGTATCAAATTGGTTGATTTCAAAATTGAAGTTGGTCGTGTTTATGATGGCGATTTCCAACGTTTGATCGTGGCGGACGAGATCAGCCCAGACAGCTGTCGCTTGTGGGATATGGAAACCGGTGAGAAGCTGGACAAAGACGTATTCCGCCGTGATTTGGGCAGTCTTGCAGATGCCTACACAGAAGTGGCGCGCCGTTTGGGTGTGATGCCTAAAACGTCGACACCTGTAACAAAGCCGACCTTGATCAACTGATCCAAGGTCGGGTTCGCGTATTGATAGATAATAAAGATAAGGACACTGCCGCAATGAAAGCCCGTGTACATGTGATGTTGAAGAATGGTGTGTTGGACCCGCAAGGCGAAGCGGTGCGCCATGCGCTTGGTGCGATGGGCTTTGGTGGCGTTAACGGTGTGCGTCAGGGTAAAGTGATCGAACTGGACCTTGCTGATGGATCTACTGAGGCGGATGTGACGTCGATGTGTGACAAGCTTCTGGCGAACACAGTGATCGAATCATATACGGTGGAGATGGTCTAATGCATGCAGCGGTTGTTGTTTTTCCAGGATCAAACTGTGACCGCGACCTTGCGGTTGCCTTTGAAGCGGCAGGTGCCAAAGTGTCGATGGTTTGGCACAAAGACACCAAATTACCGAGTGATGTAGACATCGTTGGTATTCCCGGTGGATTTTCGTTTGGCGACTACTTGCGCTGCGGTGCAATTGCTGCGAATTCGCCAATTTGCCATGAAATCAAGGCGCACACCGATCGCGGTGGTTATGCCCTTGGCGTCTGTAATGGTTTTCAGGTGTTGACGGAAACTGGCATATTGCCCGGTGTTTTGTTGCGCAATGCGGGGCTGAAGTACATTTGCAAGACCGTTGGTTTGAAGGTTGAAACCACCGGAAACGCATTTACCGAAACCTATACTGTAGATGACGTAATCGACATTCCAATTGCGCACCACGATGGCAATTATTTTGCAGATGATGAGACAATTGCCCAATTGCAGGGAGATGATCGCGTCGCGTTCACCTACACCAACACACCAAATGGCGCCAAAGCGGACATTGCCGGTATACTATCTGCCAATAAACGCGTGCTAGGCATGATGCCACACCCCGAACGTGCTGCTGACGCAGGCCATGGTGGAACGGACGGGCAGGCGTTGTTTCGCGCATTATCGGGTGTCTTGACACCTGCGTGACTTGAGCCGCCGCTGCCTTCCGACTAGGTTGGTCTGATGGTGAGTATCCAATGGTAAGTGAACGCGTTTTCAAACAAAACAAGACGATCAGTTGGCGTGTCCGATTGGCGTTGATTGTCTTGATGGTTCTGGCAGTCATCACAGTTTCTATAACCAATCGCCTCATGACCGATCGTTTTACTGAAACAACCCGAAACCGGGCCGAGCTGCGTCTGGCGCTTTATTCTGGGAATTTGTTATCTGAACTGCGCCAAAACGCGATTGTTCCACAACTTCTGGCCCGTGATCCAACATTGATCGGGGCATTGAATTCGGCGGATTACACCTTGTCGACGCAACGCCTAATTTCATTTGTTGAAGAAATCGGTGCTGCGTCTTTGGTGCTTTTGGATCGTGATGGGCGCACAGTGGCGGCAACTGACCGAAATCGGTTGGGCGAAAGCCACCGCAACCAACCACATTTTGTAAATGCATTGCGCGGACAAGGCACTATTTTTACGGCCGAACCACGCGAAACGGGTGGTTTTGTGTTCAACTATTCGCGTCGTGTGCAATCTGGTGGCCAGTTGCTTGGGGTCATTGCTGTCGAAGTTGACCTTCAGAAGTTTGAACGTGCGTGGGCAGGTATTTCGGACGCTTTGATTGTGACCGACAGCGAAGGGTCGATCATTTTAGCCACTGAACCGCGCTGGCGTGGACGCCGCGAGGAGGGCGCCCTGGCCCGCGAAGACCCGCAAAGTGCAATTGAACGGGCGATCCGTGCAACCGCTGACTGGACTGCATTACCCCCAGATGCGTATTTGCAAGGCGAGGCTGTGATGCGCATTGAAAGCCGTATCGCATTTCGTGGCTGGCGTATGGTGTCATTCACAACTTATGCATCTGTGCGTGAACGTGTGAATGGCGTGTTGGCCCTTGAGATTATGGCTTTTGCGATTCTGCTGGCTCTTGCCTTTTATTCCCTAAATCGGCGGTCTGCGGTTCGGGTGGCATTGTTTCAACGTGAATCGGCAGAGCTTCGCGCATTGAACCTACGTTTGCAGCGGGAAATTGCCGAACGTGAAAGGGTCCAAGAGACCCTCGCTGTAGCCGAACAAACGCTTGAGCAAGCCAGTAAATTGGCTGCGCTTGGCGAGATGTCAGCCGCTGTTAGCCACGAATTAAACCAACCCTTGGCCGCGATGAAAACTTATCTGGCGGGTGCCCGTCTTTTACTAACCCGAAATCGTCCAGAAGAGGCGCTTTCCTCATTCGGTCGGATCGATAGTTTGATTGAACGGATGGGGGCCATTACCCGTCAACTTAAGTCCTATGCCCGCAAAGGTGCCGAGGAGTTAAGCCCTGTAGATATGGGGCTTGCGCTATCATCGTCACTGTCAATGATGGAACCACAGCTGCGTCAACGACAGGTTCAGATCACCCGTATTATCCCTGATGATGCTGTTCAGGTGATGGGGGACCTAATGCGCATTGAACAGGTGATGGTGAACCTGTTGCGCAACGCATTGGATGCTACCAAATCCGAACGCAACCCACAGGTCGATATCATCCTTGCCGCGGGTGACACTGCAACCCTAACTGTCCGTGATAATGGACCTGGCATTGAGGACAAAGATCAGTTGTTTGAGCCGTTTTACACCACCAAGCCACCAGGCGAGGGTGTGGGCCTTGGTCTTGCCATTTCATCCGGCATCGTCAACGAATTGGGGGGGCGGCTGACAGCGCGCAACGGCCAAACGGGCGGGGCGGTGTTTGAGATGCAGTTACCGATACTATCTAACGTGCCATCCGAGGCCAATGCGCCATCCGAGGGTAGCCAAATAGACGAAAATAAAATGCACGCTGAAGCATCAGCGGCAGAATGAGGAAGCAAAGCATGACCCAAGCCATGAAAATCGCCATCGTGGATGACGAACAAGACATGCGCCAGTCGATCAGCCAATGGCTGGCACTGTCGGGCTATGACACAGAAACATTCGCCAGCGCCGAGGATGCGCTGAAAGTGTTGGGGCCAGACTATCCCGGCATTGTGATCTCGGACATTAAGATGCCGGGTATGGGCGGCATGCAGTTTCTTAAGAAACTGATGGGCAACGATTCCGCACTGCCAGTGATTATGATCACGGGTCACGGCGATGTGCCGATGGCGGTCGAAGCCATGCGCGTCGGTGCGTTTGATTTTTTGGAGAAGCCGTTCAATCCTGACCGGATGAGCGAGTTGGCGAAGAAGGCCACGGCATCGCGTCGTTTGGTGATGGATAACCGTATTCTGCGTCGCGAATTGTCGGATGGCGGTCAGTTGATGAAAAAGCTGATTGGTCATTCGCCAGTGATGGAGCGGTTGCGTGAGGATATTTTGGATCTGGGACAGGCAGATGGTCATGTGCTGATTGACGGCGAAACTGGTACTGGCAAGACGTTGGTCGCGCATGCGCTGCACGCGGTTGGCAGTCGTGCTGGTAAGAAATTTGTATTGGTGAGTTGTTCTGCACTGGAAGAAGAGGCACTTTCTAAACATCTGTTTGGTCCGATGCAGCCAGAGGATGGCCAGTTGCCTGCGATTGAAGAAGCCCGTGGTGGTACGCTGGTGCTCGAGAATATCGAAGCAATTTCTGAGACACTACAGGCCCGTTTGCTGAGTGTGATCAACGAACAAGGTTCGCCCGCTGAGACCCGCATCGTTGGCATTTGTAACATGCAGGAGGCTGGCTGCACCTGCGAAGATGCTTTGCGCCCCGATCTGTTTTACCGACTGGCAGCGCTGCGCATAACCGTTCCCCCGTTGCGCCAACGTGGGGAAGACATTTTGACGTTGTTCACGCGATTGGGTGATCAGTTCGCGGATGAATATGGTTGTGACGCGCCAAAGGTTTCGGCGCAAGAAGCGGCACAGTTGTTACAAGCTCCGTGGCCCGGAAATGTCAGGCAGTTGATCAATGTTGCTGAACGTGCCGTGTTACAAGAACGCCGTGGGTCGGGGTCTATTGCGTCCTTGTTGATGTCAGATCACGAGGAAATGCAGCCTGTGATGACCACAGAAGGCAAACCGTTGAAAGAATACGTCGAAGCGTTTGAACGGATGTTGATCGACAACACCATGCGTCGCCACAAAGGATCTATTGTGAGCGTTATGGACGAGTTGTGTTTACCACGTCGGACCTTGAACGAGAAGATGGCCAAATACGGCCTGCAGCGGTCAGATTACCTGCAATAAAGACTGCAATACGATGCAAATTAAAATCCGCAGCAGCTTTATCGCTGCTGCGGATTTGCCTCCGGCGGGGATATTTTAGGAACAAAGAAGCTGGAGTGGCGCGTAAATCGCGAAGTTTGCACAGGCTCTGGCCGATTGCCCATTGTATTTGGGATCCAAAAGTCCTTATCTAGGGGAAGAGACGCTGACCATTTTTGTGTCAGCCTCTTTTTGAGTTTCGCTGTTTCGAACATTTGGCTGGCAAAGTGACCAACCGGTTCAAACAGACCGATTGAGCCCGAAAGGGCTGTGACACAGCTGATAGGTTAGACTTCTAATTTTCAGCACGTAATGAATGCGCGGGCGATGAACGATCCGCGTGTTGGAGA
>TARA_B110000908_G_scaffold39398_1_pt1 | contig 18963 bp, 14 predicted proteins | sample TARA_B110000908 | Tara Oceans TARA_B110000908 (sample SAMEA4398067) | marine metagenome | biome: Polar Biome; feature: [DCM] deep chlorophyll maximum layer (ENVO:01000326); material: water (ENVO:00002006), including particulate matter (ENVO:01000060) such as... | depth 36 m
TGCTGCGCGGGGTGATCACGCAGATCAACGGCAAACCTGCGCGCGAAATAGCAGGTGATCATTGGGTGTTAGAAGGTGATCGCGGCGTTACCTATTCCCAGAAAGCAAACAAGCGGACGCGTCTCACAGACGGCGAATGGTGGCCTACAGATTACTCTGGCCCTCCTCTGATTAGCTTTGCAGCTGAAGAGGCGGCTGAAATGAACCTCTCCTTGAGTGACACGATGACCATCAACATCCTTGGGCGCGACATCACGGGGACCATAAGCTCTTTCCGCGAGGTGGATTTTTCCACTGCGGGTATCGGCTTTATCCTGTCGATGAACCCAAGTGCGTTGCAAGGGGCACCTCATACCTTCATCTCAACAGTCTATGCAGAGCCACAGGCCGAAGCAGCCATCCTGCGCGACCTTGCCAAGCAATACCCAAACATCACCGCAATCCGTGTGCGCGACGCGATTGAACGGGTCGCAGACGTCTTGTCAGGCTTGGCGGCAGCCACATCATACGGTGCCGCTGCGACCCTCCTCACTGGGTTTTTGGTGCTCATTGGGGCAGCAGCCGCAGGCACCAATGCCCGGACCTATGAAGCCGCAGTGCTCAAGACACTTGGGGCCACTCGTGGACGCATTCTTCTTAGCTTTGCCTTGCGTTCGATCCTGTTAGGCTTGGCAGCGGGGATCGTTGCATTATTAGTAGGGATCACTGGTGGATGGGCTGTCAGCACCTATGTCATGGATATCAAATACGCGGTGATCTGGCCGTCAGCATTGGCGATCATCGCAGGTGGTGTTATCGCTACGCTTGTCGCGGGATTAATATTCGCATGGGGTCCACTGGCTGCCCGTCCCGCCCAAATTTTACGTGCCCGAGAATAGGACAGATCAATGAGCGACCCCCACTTCTTTGGTTATGGAAGCCTCGTCAACACTGCCACGCACAGTTACCCGAATGCCCAAAAAGCGACACTTGCTGGATGGCGGCGCGCATGGGTGCGTTCAGATCAATATGACATGGTGTTATTGTCAGCGGTTCCTGCAGACCCATCTGCCAAAATCCAAGGGTTGATTGCCGCCGTTCCGAATGCAGATTGGACTGCTTTGGACACGCGCGAAACAGGATACCAACGCGTGCTATCTGATGGAAAAGTCAGCCATGAAGGCGACACAGCAATCGAAATTGCACATTACGCCGTTCCGAGAAGCGACTGGCGCGACGGGGGCATCCAAACAATCCGACTAAGTTATTTGGACGTGGTTGTGCAGGGATATCACCAGCAGTTTGGCAAAGACGGTGTTGCCGCATTTTTCGACACAACCGATGGCTGGGATACCCCAATCCTGAATGATCGTGAAGCGCCACATTATCCACGTAGCCAAATCCTAAACCATGCAGAAACAACATTGGTAGATCAGCATCTGGCCCGCATCGCGGCCCAGATTATTTAGCTTAGGTCACGCTTAAGCGCGGGCTTTTATAACCTGCAAAAGCGGCATCGTCGAAGCCATATCCGGTCCATGTGCTTGACCCGTCAGTGCAAGACGCAGTGGCATAAACAAACCTTTGCCCTTGCGACCTGTCGCCTCTTTCACAGCACCAGTCCATGTCTTCCAAGTGGTGCCATCGAACGGCCCATCAGGCAGCATCATCATAGCTGTCGCGATAAATTCGGCGTCCTCATCATCGATGACAGGGTCAGCACCTTCGCTGAACAATTTCCACCAGCCGCCCAGATCATTCAGGGTTGTAATGTTGTCACGTGTGACAGTCCAAAACGCTTCGGCCAAATCAGCAGGAACACCAAGGTCAGCGATCTGATCCGCAACATCAGCAAACGACTTTGCCTGCAAAACGTTTGCCGTCAAAGGAAGCAGGTCAGCCACATCAAACTTGGTAGGGGCGTTTCCAAAGTGGGAAACCTCGAAGCCCTCGATCAGCTCAGACATTTCGCTGCACAGCTCCATTGGATCTGACGATCCAAGACGGGCCATCATCGACAGCAATGCCATCGGCTGAATGCCTTGTTCACGCAAATCGCGAAGGGCCAAAGTGCCCAGACGCTTTGACAACGCCTCGCCCTGTGGTCCCGTCAACAACGAATGGTGCGCGAACACAGGCGGTGTCATGCCCAGCGCTTTCATAATCTGAATTTGGGTCGCAGTGTTGGTCACGTGATCAGACCCACGCACAACATGGGTCACGCCCATATCCGTGTCATCAACAACAGATGCGATTGTATAAAGAACCTGTCCATCACCACGGATCAAAACGGGATCGCTCACTGACCCAGCATCAATCGAGATATCACGCAAGATACCGTCGTTCCAATTGATACGTTCCTGATCCAATTTGAACCGCCAAACACCATTGCCGCGCTCAGCACGCATCGCGTCGCGTTCATCGGCACTAAGGGCCAAGGCAGCACGATCATAGACCGGAGGTTTGCCCATGTTCAGCTGTTTCTTGCGTTTCAGGTCCAGTTCGGTCGGCGTTTCAAACGCTTCATAAAACCGATCAATGCTGCGCAGTTTGTCTGCTGCAGCGGCATAGGCGTCAAAACGATCTGATTGGCGTTCAACACGGTCCCAATGCAAGCCAAGCCATTCAAGGTCTTGCTTGATCGCATCCACATATTTCTCTTCCGAGCGCACAGGGTCAGTGTCGTCAATGCGCAGAATGAACGTTCCACCAGCCTTGCGGGCAATCAGGTAATTCATCAGCGCAGTGCGCAGGTTGCCAACGTGGATGTAACCAGTCGGCGATGGGGCGAAACGTGTGGTGGTCATGGGTGTGATCTCCTATGCGGGGTGGAGTGTCATAGGGGGTGCGAATTGTCCAGATCGATGCGTATGATCTGTGGTGCACGTTACACGCAATTACCCTGACAATCTCATTTCGGCGGGAACTCGGCTATGCGGACAAAACAGACACTACAAAAATCTACGAGGGCGAGTTTCGGTTTCGATTATTTGAACCACAAATCGCAATAGGCCCAGACTAAGGTTCCAAATAAACCAGTTGTAAAAGCCAACTTTTCGAAAACTACAACAAGCTTACGGTATCGCATCGTTGCTAGGGGATTCAAATTCATTGGTAACGAATTTATGTTCGCTACTCTTGTATCGGCTTCAACCCAGATTGATACAGCGACTAAAATCGCTCCAGATCTGCCAAACCAGTTTTTGATTTCTATTTCGTCGCTTAACGCTGATTTGTCAGCCAGATATGATACAGCAAGAACACCAATGCTGATCAATAACAGGAGCCAAGCTGAAGGTAAGCGTTTATTTGCTTTCCACTTTCTGTTGCCTTCGTTGTCGGCGTAATAGTCCAATGCTCTGGGTTCATCGGCTTTTATGATCAAACCAAATCGTTTGTGAAAAGACGGAACTTTGTTTTTGAATTTGTTCATTATGATCCATCCAGGAAATCGAAATTTGCATACTGCGCTTCAGCCAAATATTTCAATTTTGATCTAAAATAAACGCAACTTATCCAGCAACTTTGGGCTCAAGGCAGGCATCCGGCATTTCTGCCTAGCAGCTTACTCAATCAGAAATGCTCAATCGACCTCCCCTTCAACTTGGGTCACGCCAACGGTTCACAATTGGATACCGACGATCCAGCCAAAACGCACTTTTGGTCAATCGCACGCCGGGTGCCGATTGGAACCGTTTGTATTCACTGATGTAAATCAGATGCTCGATCTTCTTCACAACATCGCGGTCAAATCCAGCGGCCACACAATCCGCAACAGATGCATCATCATCCACCAACATCTCTAAAATGGCATCCAGCACCGGATAATCAGGCAAACTGTCGCTGTCTTTCTGATCGTCGCGTAATTCTGCACTTGGCGGTTTGGTGATAATGCGATCGGGGATCACTTCACCCGCCGGCCCCATCATCCAATCGCGGTGATTGTTATTGCGCCAGCGGCACGTTTCAAACACCCGCATTTTGTACAGGTCTTTGATCGGGTTATAACCACCCGCCATATCGCCATAGATCGTGGCGTAGCCCACTGCAACCTCGGATTTATTGCCAGTCGTCAAAACCATTTCACCAAATTTGTTGCTCATCGCCATCAGCAAAAGGCCACGCAGACGGGACTGGATATTTTCTTCGGTAAGCCCCTCTTCAAGCCCCTCAAACAGTGGGGCGAGCGTATTGGCAATTGCTTCGCGCCCCTGTGCAATCGGCACAAAATCATACCGGCAGCCCAACGCTTCGGCGCATTCTTTTGCATCCTCAAGACTGGTCTCGCTGGTGTATTCAGACGGCAACATCACGCAGCGCACATTTTCTGGGCCCAAGGCGTCAGCAGCAATGGTCGCAACAATCGCAGAATCGATTCCGCCCGACATGCCAAGCAGAACCTTCTTGAAGCCCGTCTTACTCATGTAATCACGTAAAGATTGAACCATCACACGGTAATCTTGCTCCCAAGTATCGGGTTGCGTCACTTTTTCACCGTCTTTAACGCGCCAGCCATCAGCCCCACGTTCAAGATCAATATGCGTTACCGAAGTATCAAACGCTGGCATTTGTAACGCCAACGCGCCACCCGGGTTCAAGGCAAAGGATGCGCCGTCAAAAACCTGATCATCCTGACCACCGACCATGTTCAAGTAGATCAACGGCAAACCGGTTTCGACAACGCGCGACACCATCTGGTTCAATCGGGTCTCGAACTTATCGCGATAATAAGGCGAACCGTTCGGGATCAACAGGAACTCTGCCCCTGTTTCAGCCAAGGTTTCGGCCACATCTTCATGCCATGCATCTTCGCAGATCGGACTGCCGACGCGCGTATTGCCAACGCTGTATGGTCCACCCAAAGGCCCCGCATCAAAGATACGCACCTCGTCAAATACCGTCTCGTTGGGCAGATGATGCTTCAACGATTTAGACGCAATCTTGCCGCCCTTACAAATCAGATAGGCATTATACAGCTTACCATCTTCAGCCCACGGTCCACCAATGGCCAAAGCAGGGCCATCGGCACATTCTATAGCCAAGGCTTCAACCGCAGCCATCGCGGCCTTATGGAACACAGGTTTCACAACCAGATCCTGCGCGTTGTAGCCAGTAATAAACATTTCCGGCAATGCGACCATATCAGCACCAGCATCACGCCCTTCCTCCCATGCGGCCCGCGCAAGGGCAGCATTGCCAGTAAGGTCGCCAACGGTCGGGTTTAACTGGCACAAAGTAATGCGAAACGTATCAGCCATGGGAGGTGCTCCGGTCATATTTCCATTGCACCTATATGCGTTCAATGTCGTCCAGAAAAGCCCCGACAACACGATTGCACGCCGCCAACATCTCTTGTTCGCAAAACCCATTGCGAGGTGGACCGCCTTCTTCTAGGCTGTCGTTGCTTGTGTACGAGTATACAGGCGAAGAATTTATGACAGGTCCACCATGAAACGTCTTCTTCTCGCTCTCGGTCTTGCCGCGGCACCAATGGGTGCTTTCGCGCAGGATGGTCAAGTTCAGACCAAACAATATGACGACGGCGGCATCTACGAAGGCAGCTTTCGCGGTGGCTTGCAACACGGGGAAGGCACCTATCGCCTCCCAAATGGTTATGAGTACACGGGCGCATGGGAAGACGGTGAGATCAAAGGCGAAGGTGTCGCAAGGTTCCCAAATGGATCAGTCTATCAAGGCAACTTTTTAAAAGGAAAGCCTGATGGGTTTGGCAAGATTACCTTTGCCGATGGGGGAACCTATGAAGGCGACTGGATCGCGGGTGCAATTCTTGGGCAAGGCGTCGCGCTTTATGCCAATGGTGTCCGCTACGAGGGCCAATTCAGAAGCGCCAAGCACCACGGCAAAGGCGTCATGCAAAGTCCGGGTGGATATGAATACAAAGGCGATTGGATCGACGGCGTCAAAAATGGACTTGGCACGATCACTTACCCTGATAGTGCGGTCTATGACGGCGATATTGCAAACGGCAAACGCGAAGGGTCTGGCAAGTTAACCATGCCTGACGGCCTTATCTATGTGGGACTGTGGAAAGACGGCCAAATTGACGGCACAGGTACACTGACCCAACCCAATGGGGATATTTACGAAGGACAATTGGTATCGGGACGACGCCAAGGCACCGGCACCGTAACATATGCCAACGGGGATGTTTATGAGGGCGAATTCGCCGATGATCGCCGTCATGGCACGGGGACCTTCACCGGAAACGACGGTTATACTTATGTCGGCGCGTGGGTCGCAGGCCAAATCGAAGGACAAGGTCGCGTGGCCTATTCCGACGGTTCTGTCTATGAGGGCAGCTTTCGCGACGACCTTGCCGATGGGACTGGAAAAATCACATATAAGGACGGGTCTGTCTATGAAGGTGATTGGATTGCAGGCGTGATCGAGGGCAACGGCAAAGCCACGTACGTCAATGGTGTCATTTATGAAGGTGGCTTTAAAAACGCGCGCAACCACGGCCAGGGAATAATGACCTATGCTGATGGGTACCGCTATAACGGCGCATGGGAAAACGGGCAGCGCAGCGGTGCAGGCAGCGCAACCTACCCCGATGGCACCGTCTATGTGGGTAATTTCACACAAGGACAGCGTGACGGCACCGGGCAAATCACAATGGCCAATGGCTTTGTATACGACGGACAATGGCAAGCTGGTGAAATCAATGGAACCGGTACCGCCACCTATGACAACGGCGATGTTTACGTGGGCACATTCCTAAAAGGCAAACGCCAAGGCAATGGAACGATGCGCTATGCAACGGGCGAAGAAGCCAATGGGACTTGGGAAAACGGGGCGATTAAAGAAGGCGGATAAATTCGATATACTCCACTTTGAAGTGAAGTAACCCGCCGTTTAGACAGGGGCCTATTGCCAAGTGTCGGCGTGGATAAACGGCCCTAATTTGAACGCTAACAGCGTTACCAAGGCAAGCGCGTTCCTGTGTAATCGTAAAAACCACCGGTTTGATCAGGCGTTAGATCATCCATAACACGCGCTAAATTTGTACCTGCTTGGTCCGCAGGAACGCTGTCATGGCGGGCCACATACTTGGACGTGAATGGCGTTTGAACAGTTCCCGGATGCAACGCCACTACGCTTGATTTGGGATGACTGCGCGACAGCTCAATCGCCGAAGTATGAACGATTTGGTTGAGGGCCGCCTTAGCAGCACGATAACCGATCCACCCACCCAATCGATTGTCACCTATTGAGCCAACTTTAGCAGACAAAACCGCAAAAACACTGGCGCGGTCCCTTGGCAACAGACGGCTGGCATGTGCTAAAATCAAAGCTGGCCCAATCGCATTCACTGCGAACTGATCAGCCATTGCTTGTGCATTGACCACTTTGATCGTCTTCTCTGGGTTTGCTCCATTCACACTCAGTGCACCTGTCGCAACAATAACCCGATCAAAAGTACGGTCCAACTGGCCCAAATGCTCAGACACACTTTGCCCATCAACAATGTTCAAGCCATCTACAGAGCGGGACAAACCAACAACATCATAGCCATTGTCTTTGTGATGACGATACAGCGCAGCACCGATGCCGCCTGACGCCCCAATTATCAATACATTTACCATACACAGATTGTAGCGCGTGCCAGCGGTCCTTCAACCGACTTCCCCCCTAATGACCCTACTTTTCACGGCAAGCAGATAGGACACCACCAAGAAGACTTCAAAAACCACCTTTCCATTTAAAAATCGACAGGTATAACTGAGCACATGACACGTAATGCACATACCCTGATCGCGCGCCCTTTGGCTACTGCGCTTTTGTGCGAGCTGCTCCTCCTTCCCAGCCTCTGAGCGTGTCCATCGGCACGTCCGCTCAGAGGATACCCCGCAAGGGTTGGATGCGTGCCAAAATTCAGGGCAGAAAAAGAGACATCACATGACATCTTCTCAAGACAAAGTCGTAATATTCGACACCACATTGCGCGACGGCGAACAATCACCTGGCGCAACTATGACCCACGTGGAAAAGCTGGAAATCGCAGGATTGCTGGACGAAATGGGCGTCGATATAATCGAAGCCGGCTTCCCCATTGCATCTGAGGGCGATTTCAACGCAGTTGCAGCGATTGCCAAAAACAGCGTTAACTCGGTAATCTGTGGACTAGCACGCGCCCAAATCGGTGACATTGACCGGTGTTGGGAAGCTGTAAAACACGCCAAACAGCCACGCATCCACACCTTCATCGGTACATCACCTTTGCACCGTGCGATCCCAAACCTGACCAAAGACGAGATGGCAATACGGATCGAACAAACCGTCAGCCACGCCCGCAATCTTTGCGACAACGTGCAATGGTCCCCGATGGACGCCACACGCACCGAATTTGACTATCTTTGCCGCACCGTCGAAATCGCAATCAAAGCGGGCGCGACCACAATCAATATTCCTGACACGGTCGGTTACACAGCGCCACGTGAAAGCGCCCAATTGATCCGTGACTTGCTGGAACATGTGCCAGGGGCCGACAACATCGTCTTCGCCACGCATTGTCATAACGACCTTGGTATGGCGACGGCCAACAGCTTAGCTGCTGTTGAAGCGGGTGCGCGCCAAATCGAATGTACCATCAATGGTCTTGGCGAACGGGCGGGCAACACGGCAATGGAAGAGGTTGTGATGGCCATGAAGGTCCGCAACGACATCATGCCCTACCAAACTGGAATCGACACCACCAAGCTGATGAACATTTCACGGCGCGTGGCAACAGTCGCAGGCTTCCCTGTGCAGTTCAACAAAGCCATTGTCGGTAAAAACGCATTCGCCCATGAATCAGGTATCCACCAAGACGGTATGCTGAAAAATGCTGAGACGTTTGAGATTATGCGGCCAGAAGACGTGGGGCTTGCCGGTACGTCTTTGCCACTTGGCAAACACTCGGGCCGTGCAGCGTTGCGTGCGAAGTTAGAAGAACTAGGTTTTGAGTTGGGGGACAACCAACTTAAAGACGTGTTTGTGCGCTTCAAAGAACTGGCTGATCGCAAGAAAGAGGTATTTGACGATGATCTGGTCGCGTTGATGCGGACCTCGGATGATCCCGAAAATGATCGCCTGAAAATCCTATCTTTGCGTGTTCAATGCGGGACGGAGGGGCCACAACAGGCAGACCTAAAGCTGGAAATCGATGGCGCTGAACACACTGCTACTGAAACTGGCGACGGACCTGTAGACGCGACCTTCAACGCAATCAAAGCGTTGGTCGAACACGATGCGCGTTTGCAACTTTACCAAGTGCACGCCGTGACAGAGGGCACTGACGCGCAAGCAACAGTGACTGTACGCTTGGAAGAAGCCGGACGTATCGTAACAGGTGAATCGGCAGATACCGACACAGTGGTAGCATCAGCCAAAGCTTACGTTCACGCGCTGAACCGTTTGCTGGTACGACGCGAAAAATCAGGCAAAGACACGCCTGAAATCAACTACAAAGACGCCTAGAACATTGGTGCGCCATCGGCGCACCTTACCTCATCCTTCTTTTGGCCAAAAATATCCCGGAGTCTGAGGCAGCGCCTCAGTCCCAAATCCTAATAGGGATCCCGCGCCTCACGAGCTATTGACAAAGACCCTTGCGAACGCCCTACAATCAGTTCCACCGCATCTGCCAAATGCGCCTCACCAATGGCCATGTCACCCGCGGCAACACGCAATTTATGCGCCTCCAGCAATACTTCGGCGTGTGACGAACCACGCGGGGGAATGAACTTATAACAGGCCAGTTCAATCAACTGCCCAAGTGGGTCTTTGAAGTAAACAGAATCCATAAACCCACGATCCTTAACTCCAGAATGGCCAATCTCACGCGCATCCAACCGCTTTGGGACTTGCGAAAACATCGCGCGATCCACCTCAAACGCCAAATGATGGACGCAACCAGGTTCAGTCGGCGTGCGGGTGTGATCCCCTTTACGCCCCTCATTGGTAAAAACCGTGATCAACCGCCCATCACCTGGGTCAAAATACAAATGTCCTTCATCAGGGTCATCCAAGTTCGGTTGATCGAAGATAAACGGCATCCCCAGAAGCCCTTCCCAGAAATCTATCGAAGTCTGGCGATCCGCCCCCGTTAAGGTAATATGATGTAAACCCAAAACTTGAATTTTACGCATTTTGATCTCCCCAATCTGTGCGTCAAATTCTAACAGGCGTGGCCTACAAACGAAATGATGCAAATTCAGCCCGAAATGCGCGGATTGCTGCCTCAACTGACCGGCTTTCCCCCTTTCACCCAAAGGGCCATCCGCCTATAAGCGTACTGGCCCATATGTTTCGACTCGCAGGGCAGCACAAAGCATCGCGCGTTTTTTCTACAAGGCCTACACATGTCAATTTTCGATAAACTTGGTGGTCTCTTCTCGTCAGACATGGCGATTGACCTCGGCACTGCCAACACCCTCATTTACGTCAAAGGTAAAGGCGTTGTTCTGTCTGAACCGTCGGTTGTAGCCTACCACATCAAGGATGGCGTAAAAAAAGTGCTGGCCGTGGGCGAAGACGCAAAGCTTATGTTGGGACGCACACCTGGTTCTATCGAAGCGATCCGTCCAATGCGTGAAGGTGTCATTGCAGATTTTGACACTGCCGAGGAGATGATCAAACACTTCATCCGCAAAGTGCACAAACGCTCTGCGTTTTCAAAACCCAAAATTATTGTCTGCGTCCCATACGGCGCGACACCTGTTGAAAAACGTGCCATTCGCCAATCCGTTCTGTCTGCTGGTGCACGTCGCGCTGGCCTGATCGCTGAACCGATTGCTGCGGCAATTGGCGCAGGCATGCCCATCACTGACCCAACAGGAAACATGGTTGTCGACATTGGTGGTGGTACGACCGAAGTTGCTGTCCTTTCGCTTGGCGACATCGTTTACGCCCGTTCCGTACGCGTCGGTGGTGACCGCATGGACGAAGCAATCATTAGCTATCTTCGTCGCCAACAAAATCTGTTGGTTGGTGAAACAACAGCAGAACGTATCAAAACATCTATCGGCACGGCCCGTATGCCGGACGATGGGCGTGGAACATCCATGCAAGTCCGTGGTCGCGATCTGATGAATGGTATCCCGAAAGAGATCGAAATAACCCAAGCACAAATTGCCGAAGCCCTCGCTGAACCTGTGCAACAAATCTGCGAAGCAGTTATGACTGCGCTTGAAACCACACCACCAGACCTTGCAGCCGATATTGTTGATCGTGGTGTGATGTTGACAGGTGGCGGCGCGTTGCTTGGTGATCTTGATCTGGCCTTGCGTGAGCAAACTGGCCTCGCTGTCTCCATCGCGGATGAGCCGCTGAACTGTGTGGCTTTGGGCACGGGCAAAGCGCTAGAATACGAAAAACAACTGCGTCACGCGATTGATTACGATAGCTAAGACAGGCGCTTTCAAAACCTCAGACGCTTGCCACAGCCTTCTAAATCTTGGACACTCCAAGCTGAAACAGAACGGTTGAACAACGCAGGACAAATCAGCCTTGGCCAATAATCCATCAAACAGTCAAGATTATACTGGCCCGCTGCGCCGGTTGCTTCTGGTTGTCGTGTCGTTGGTTTTGATCGCAATCTTTCTGGTTTGGCGGATCGACAGCCCACGGGTTGAACGGTTTCGCGCCCAAGTGACAGACCGCATCGTTCCTAATTTCGACTGGGCGATGGCACCTGTAACAGGTACCATCGACCTATTCCGAGATTACCAAAGCTATCAACGCATAGCGGAACAGAACCAAGAACTGCGGCGCGAATTGCGCAAAATGCAATCTTGGAAAGAAGCGGCTCTTCAGCTTGAACAAGAAAATGCACGCCTGCTAGACCTGAATAAAGTGCGGCTTGATCCTCGTCTGACGTTCATTACAGGTGTGGTTTTAGCCGACAGCGGCTCCCCCTTTCGTCAATCAGTGCTGCTAAATGTTGGGGCCCGCGATGGTTTAGTTGACGGTTGGGCCACAATGGACGGGATCGGATTGGTTGGACGCATCTCGGGTGTGGCGAAAAATACCAGCCGTGTGATCCTGTTGACGGACGCCTCCAGCCGCATCCCCGCCGTTATCCAACCTTCTGGCCAGCGCGCTATCATTGCAGGTGACAACTCTGCAGCACCACCGCTTGATTTTATCGAAAGCCCCGATCTTGTTCGGCCCGGTGATCGGGTCGTCAGCTCTGGTGACGGCGGGGTATTCCCAGCCGGTTTGGTGATTGGGCAGGTGGCCGCTGATCCAGGCGGACGCCTGCGTGTACGGCTTGCCGCGGATTATGAACGCCTTAAGTTTCTTCGAGTATTGCGCAGCTATACGACTGAACCCGTCACTGATGCCGCGCATGTGCTTGCACCTGATTTGGCCTCCAATGACACTGGGGTAACGACGGATGAATGAATACCAGACATCACGCGTTTGGTTCATGCGCACCTGTTTTATCGTACTCGCGTTGGTCGCGCTGTTCATGCATCTTCTGCCTCTCAGCACGCTACCAAGCGCGTGGGCAATGCCAGACCTATTGGTAGGGTTTGCACTTGCTTGGTCCGTGCGCAGGCCGAACTATGTGCCCGTTTTGCTACTCGCCATCATGTTGCTCCTGTCCGACCTATTACTACAAAGACCACCGGGCCTTTGGGCCCTTCTGATTCTGCTATGCTGTGAAAATCTAAAGCTACGTGCGCACAGCCTGAGGGCCGCGAACTTTGCTGTTGAATGGGCAACAGTAGCGGCTTTGATCTTAGGTGCTATGCTGGGATACCGGGTGATACTGGCCGTATTACTTGTCGAACGACCAAGCTTGGGTTTGCATCTTATCGAAACAACGATGACGATCCTTAGCTATCCTATTATTGTCTTCATAACCCACGCCTTCATGGGGGTACGCAAAACGATCCCCGGTGATCTTGATGCACCTCGAGGACGGCTATGAAACGCAATCGCGCAGATCATGAGGCCAATCACCGTTTGCTGTCGCGCCGCGCCCTTGTTCTGGGTGGGATGCAATTTGCTTTGATCGGGGGGCTTGCCGCCCGTATGCGCCATCTTCAGGTCAACGAAGCGGATCAGTTTCGCACTTTGGCAGAAGAAAACCGGATCAAGTTTAAACTGATCGCGCCCGCACGTGGCGAAGTTTTTGACCGCAACGGCATTCAGCTGGCCCAGAACATTCCGACCTATCAGATTAAGATGGTGCGGGAGGACGCGCGTGATGTTGAGGCTGTCATTGCTGAGCTTCGCAAAATCATCGACCTTGATGAAGAGACCCTTGCCCGCGCAATGGCCGAAATGAAACGCAGCGCACCATTTTACCCTGTCACTGTCGCTGATGACGTGAACTGGGAAGACATCAGCCGCGTGTCCGTCAACGCGCCCGCCCTGCCCGGCGTCACACCCGAAGTGGGATTATCACGGGTCTATCCGCTAGGTTCTGATTTCGCACACATTCTAGGTTATGTTGGGCCCGTCAGTGACTACGACCTTGACCGCATTGAGGATCCCGATCCGCTGTTGCGTATCCCGCGCTTTCAAATCGGCAAAGTTGGAGTTGAGGCCAAGGAAGAGGCGCGCTTGCGAGGTGCCGCCGGAAACAAACAAGTCGAAGTAGACGCGGCAGGGCGCGAAATGCGCGAATTGGGACGACGCGAAGGCCGACCAGGCGCTGACATCCAATTGACCATCGATTCCAAACTGCAAAACTACCTTCAGGCGCGGCTTGGCAACGAAAGTGCCAGCGCCGTTGTCATAGATTGCGAAACCGGTGACTTGGTCGCAATTGGCTCTGCCCCAACCTATGATCCGAACCTATTTGTCTCGGGCATTTCTGTGGCAGATTATGCATCACTGACGGAAAACAAGTACCGCCCGCTTGCCTCCAAAGCGGTGCAAGGCACATACCCACCGGGTTCAACTTTCAAGATGATAACGGCAATGGCGGCGCTTGAAGACGGGCTGATCGGCCCAGATGATACGGTGCGTTGCAATGGCTACCTCGAAGTGGCGGATCGCAAATTTCACTGTTGGAAACGATCCGGTCATGGCAGTGTTGACCTGAAAAATTCCCTTAAACGCAGCTGCGACGTTTATTATTACGATCTTGCCCTCAAGGTTGGGATCGGAAAAATCTCGGATATGGCAAACATCTTTGGACTTGGCATCCGACACAACATCGAAATGTCCGCTGTTGCACGGGGCTTGACCCCGACCAAAGCCTGGAAAAAGCGGATTTATGACAAAGACTGGGTGATCGGCGACACAGTCAATGCCGCGATTGGACAAGGGGACATGTTGGCATCGCCGCTTCAACTGGCTGTTATGACTGCACGGCTGGCCACAGGGCGCGAAGTGACGCCGAGGTTGGTAAAATCGGTGGACGGTGTCGAACAGGCGTCGGGCGCAGGCGCGCCTCTTAAAGTAGACCAAGATAACCTAAAAAAGATGCGCCAAGCCATGTTTGCTGTGGTCAATGACCGCGGGGGCACCGGATTTGGCAGTCGCATCACAGCGGACGACATGCTGATGGCGGGCAAAACCGGCACCAGCCAAGTGCGCAACATTTCCGCCGCCGAACGGCGCAGTGGTGTTGTGCGCAACGAAGACTTGCCATGGGAACGGCGCGACCATGCGCTGTTTGTAGATTTCGCACCCGCTGACAATCCAAAATACGCGGTCGCCGTGATCGTTGAACATGGCGGTGGCGGATCAAAAGCTGCAGCGCCCATTGCGCGCGACATCACACTACAAGCCCTTTATGGCGGCAAACCCCCGCTTGCGGCCTATCCCTCAAAGGACCGTGGCCGTATCAATAGCCAGCAAAAACGCCTCGAAAAAGTGCGCCCTACGGCCGCCATCGGTGGCAAAGACCGCGCATGAGTTATCTTGAATACACCGTCAAATCGACACCTACAGGGATGCGCAAAATCCTGTTCCTAAATTGGCCCTTAATCCTACTGCTTAGTTCCGTCGCGGGTGTTGGTTTTTTGATGCTTTATTCGGTTGCGGGAGGCAGCTTCACCCCTTGGGCAGAGCCGCAAATGAAACGCTTCGCCGTTGGACTAGTTTTGATGGTGTTTGTCGGAATGGTCCCAATCTGGTTTTGGCGCAGTATCGCAGGCTTCAGTTATGGTGTGACTGTCATCTTACTCATCGGGGTTGAACTTTTTGGTGCCGAGGGCAAAGGCGCCCAGCGTTGGATCGATCTTGGCTTCATCCGACTACAACCGTCGGAGTTAATGAAAATCACCCTCGTGATGTTCCTTGCCGTTTACTACGACTGGCTGCCTTCAAAGAAAAAATCGCGACCCATTTGGGTGCTTATTCCTATCGTAATGATCCTGTTTCCAACCGCTTTGGTCCTAAAGCAACCCGACCTTGGGACGTCCCTATTGCTCGTCATGGCGGGTGGTGGTTTGATGTTTCTTGCAGGCGTGCATTGGGCCTATTTCGCGGCTGTTGTCGCATCAGGTATTGGGATGATTGTCGCGGTTTTCCAAAGCCGTGGCGCGACCTGGCAATTGCTAAACAACTACCAATACCGCCGTATCGACACCTTCCTTGATCCCAGCGCCGACCCATTGGGCGCGGGTTACCATATCACCCAATCCAAGATCGCCCTTGGATCAGGGGGCTGGACCGGACGTGGGTTCATGCAAGGCCCACAAAGCAGGTTGAACTTCCTACCCGAGAAACACACCGACTTTATCTTTACAACATTGGCCGAGGAATTTGGCTTTGTTGGCGGGATCTCATTGCTCGCAATTTACTTACTCATAATCTTCTTTTGCGTGGCCTCTGCTTTGGCCAATCGCGATAGGTTTTCGTCCCTGTTGATCCTTGGGATCGCGTTGAACTTTTTCCTCTTTTTCTCTGTGAATATGGCAATGGTAATGGGGCTTATCCCCGTCGTAGGCGTACCACTTCCACTGGTCAGTTACGGCGGGTCCGCTATGCTCGTCCTAATGATCGCTTTTGGACTGGTGCAAAGCGCCCATGTCCACAGACCAAGGTAGTTTCCAACCATGACACTTAACGTCTTATTCGCAGGCAAAGAAGAACGCTGGCCACACTATGAAGGTCCTTTGAATGAAGCGATCAGCGCCCTTGGGATTGATGCGTATTTGGCGACAGATATCGCACCAGAGTTGGTTGATTACATCGTCTACGCGCCCAATTCTGACCTTAAGGATTTCACGCCGTACACACGGGCCAAAGCGGTGCTAAACTTGTGGGCTGGAGTAGACGCGATTGTGGGAAACAAAACCCTAAACATTCCACTCACGCGTATGGTCGATACCGGCTTAACCCAAGGGATGGTTGAATGGGTCTGCGGACACACAATCCGCCACCATCTTGGCATGGATCAACACATCATCAACCCATCCAATCAATGGGCGCCCAGCCCACCACCACTTGCATGGGACCGCTCCGTAGTTGTGTTCGGCATGGGGGAACTTGGCAGTGCTTGCGCAAGCGTGCTTGCCAAATTCGGGTTCAACGTAACAGGATGGAGTCGTTCGGAAAAATCCATCGATCGGGTTACATCCTTGCATGGTCCTGACGGGCTAAAGGCTGCATTGGCAAAAGCAGAAATCGCAATCCTGTTGCTCCCTGACACCCCGGCGACGAACAACACATTTGATACAAATGCACTTGCGTTGATGCCCAAAGGTGCGGTCATCATCAATCCTGGTCGCGGACCATTGATCGATGATGACGCTTTGTTGGCCTCACTTGACGCGGGCCATATCGGACACGCCACTCTGGACACGTTCCGCGTTGAACCACTCCCGGAAAGCCACCCATATTGGACCCATCCAAAGGTCACGGTCACACCACACGTCGCAGCGGAAACAAGACCCAAGTATTCCAGCCTGACAATCGCGGAAAATATCCAGCGCGGCGAAGCAGGGGAACCGTTCCTACACCTCGTTAACCGAAGCGTAGGATACTAACTTTTTGAAATTGCGGTCAGGGGCAACAGCCCCCGACTGCCTCTTATTAGGCGGCCAAACCGCGGCCCTTCAACAGCGCCTCAACACCCGGTAAACGACCACGAAACGCGATATACAGTTCACCCGCATCGCGACTACCGCCAGTGGACAAGATGTTGGCTTCTAAGGCCGCTGCACGTTCAGGATCAAAGGCACCGCCCGCTTCTTCAAAGGCTTCAAACGCATCTGCATCCATAACTTCGGACCACATGTAGCTGTAGTACCCTGACGAGTAACCGTCGCCTGAGAACACGTGGGCAAAATGCGGCGTCGCATGGCGCATCGTGATCGCACGAGGCATCCCCAAACCATCCAGTATCTCGGATTGACGGGCCATCGGATCGCTCGGCGCATCGCCGTCGTGGAATTCCAAATCGACCAAAGCCGACGCAACATATTCAACGGTAGAAAAGCCCATATCATACGTCGCTGCGCCTAGAACTTTCTTCAACAGCGCCTCAGGCATCGCCTTACCTGTCACCGCATGGGTCGCAAATTTGGCAAGCACCTCAGGTACCTCCAACCAATGTTCATAAAGCTGGCTTGGCAGTTCCACAAAGTCACGGGCAACGGAAGTTCCAGACACACTTTCATAGGTCACGTTCGACAACATCTGGTGCAGTGCATGGCCAAATTCATGGAACAAAGTGCGGGCATCGTCATACGATAACAGCGCAGGCGCGCCTTTGGCAAAGTTACACACGTTAATCACCACAGGAGCCTGCACCTCAGGGAACTTCGCTTGTGACCGCATCGCGGAACACCACGCACCAGAACGCTTAGACCCACGCGCAAAGTAATCACCGATAAACACTGCAACATGTTTGCCATCACGGGTCACTTCCCACGCGCGGCAATCCTCGTGATAGAGCGGTACATCCAGTGGTTTGAAATGCAATCCAAACAACCGCGTTGCACAATCAAACGACGCATCGATCATGCGGTCCAACTGGAAATACGGCTTCAATTCCGCTTCATCCAGATCATGCAGTTCCTTGCGGCGGCGTTCCGAATAGAACCGCCAATCCCAAGGCTCCAAATCACCGTTCACGCCATCGGCGTGCATCATCGCCGCCAACTTCTCAGCATCTGCATTCGCCTGCGCCTTCGCGGGTTCCCAAACGGCCATCAACAAATCACGCACAGCTTCCGGCTTCTTCGCCATCTCCGTTTCTAATTTATATTCAGCAAAGTTCGCATAGCCCAACAATTGCGCCCGCTCCGACCGCAATGCCAAAGTCTCGGCTGCGATTTCACGATTATCCGTTCCGCCACCGTTGGCCCCACGGGCACCCCACGCCTTGTACGCGATTTCGCGCAAATCACGACGGGTCGAGAACTGCAAAAACGGCACGATGATCGAACGTGACAATGTCACAACCGGACCACCAGCTTCATTTTCTTCGCCAGCAGCACGGGCCGCCACGATCACAAACTCTGGCAAACCATCCAAATCACCCTCGCCCAACGGCATGAACCATTCACGCTCATCAGCCAAAAGGTTCTGCGTAAACTCGGTTCCAAGGACCGCCAAGCGCCCCTTAATCTCTTTCATTCGATCCTCGCCCACACCCTCTAAAGCCGATCCGGAGCGTACAAATCCGCGATGCGTCAACATCAAAACACGGGCCTGTTCGTCGGTCAGTTCCAAGCCGTCACGCGCATCCCAAACGGCAGCAACACGCGCAAACAACGCTTTATTGCTAGACACTTCTGAAAAATGCGCCGCCAACAATGGCGCGAAATCACGCTGTAATGCTTCACGCGCAGGATTACTGTCCGCACCCGCAACCGTGTAAAATGCAGACAGAACTTTATCCAAGTCACGGCCCACAGCTTCTAACGCTTCGATCGTATTGGCGAATGTTGCTGGATCAGCGGTGGCTGTAATGGCACCAATTTCTGCCTTATGGCTGGCCAAAGCAACGCCAAGTGCTGGCGCGAAATCATCGTCAGAAATTTTATCAAACGGGGTCAGGCCAAACGG